>ERZ1066118.50-NODE-50-length-137931-cov-46.101055_pt1 | contig 137931 bp, 127 predicted proteins | sample MGYA00382765_ERZ1066118 | MGnify/ENA primary metagenome ERZ1066118 (study PRJEB33369, sample SAMEA5778348) | biofilm metagenome | biome: Industrial cooling water; feature: Water cooling tower basin; material: Biofilm | place: United Arab Emirates | collected...
CGCTGGGCATTTACACCAAAACCCCGTCCCGCAAGGACGGGGTTTTTCTTTGCGCCGCGCACACGCAGCACCCAGGCAATGGCGCACCCTCCAGGGGCTGCGCGTCGCGACCGCTCCGCATTCTTCATCCGGGTCGCGTCCACCGGCCAGCGGGGCACCTGATGCGTTACCGGCAACATCGTGGGGTCGCCGGATTGCCGGATTGCCGGGGGTGCCGGGCTACCGGATTCCCCGAGTTACCGGCTTACCGGCTTACCGGATTACCGGATTACCGCGTTACCGGATCGCCGAATTGCCGTATTAGTCAATCGCCGGATGGCCGGATCGCCGGATTAGTCAATCGCCGGATGGCCGGATCGCCGGATGGCCCAATCGCCGGATTACCGGATTACCGGATTACCGGATTGCCGGATCGCCTTATTGCCGGATCGCCGGATTACCGGGTCACGGGCTGGCTGTAGCCGAGGCGCGAGCGCTTCCTCGCTGCGTCGCTCAAGCCCATCCGCACCGGCTTAATCGATTGCAAGCCAAGCTGCATGGCACGTCACTCCGACCGACACCATGCCTGTCAGTGCAGCCGCGTAAGTCGGCCGCAGGGCGACTGCCTTGCCAATCGGCGTACGACCCAGCCCCACGGGCGGCGCAGGGCGTCCGCGAGGCCGCGCTTTCAGGTGCAACCGCAGGATCGTGCGTGACGGGGCAGGTCAACAACATTCGGCCTGATCCGACCCCCCCCCCGACCCGGCAGCCGCGTGACAGGTCCTGATGGGCCCGGATCGACCTTCCCGGGAGCCGAACATCGACCGCGGGAGGTCAGCCGACCTGCCACCGTTCCACTGCCGCCGCGATCGCCGTGATGCGGGCGCAGCGCAGCGCGGCGCCGAGGGCTTCGCCGGCGAGGTGGGGGTCGACGGCGTCCCGGCGGACGGACTGCATCGCGTGCAGTGCCTCCAGCAGCCAGCCCGACTGTGGGTAGGGTGCCTCCGACAGTCCGCCGCGGCCGCGCTTGTCGGCCTCGCAGACGGTGGCGAGGCGCGCGATGCGCGTGGGGTGGCGCAGGCCGTCGCAACGCGACAGCAGGTCGTGCACGGTGGCGGGTTTGAGTTCGGCGAGGCGGTGCACGTTGAGATGTTCGCGGCATGCGCATTCGGCCAGCATGCGGTGCTCGCGCGGCACCCGCAGGCGCTCGCACAGCACCCGTAGGGGGGCCAGCCCTGCGTGCTCGTGGCCGATGTGCCTGGGCAGGACATGCGCGGGCGTGCGCGCCTTGCCGAGGTCGTGGGCCAGCGCCGCGAAGCCCACCATGTCGTCGCCGGGGGCCAGGCGCGCGGCCATCGCCAGCACCATCTCCACGTGCACGCCGGTGTCGACCTCCGGGTGGTACTCGGGGCGTTGGGGGATGCCGTACAGCGCATCGACTTCCGGCAACACGTGGACGAGCGCGCCAGCCTCGCGCAGGGTGGCGATGAACGCCTGCGGCGCGTCGCTGGACAGCGCGCGGCGCAGTTCCTGCCAGACACGCTCGGGCACGAGGTCCGCCAGTTCGCCGCCCGCGGCGATCGCGCGCATCAGCTCGCGCGTCTCGGGGGCGAGCGTGAAACCCAGCGGGGCCAGGCGCGCCATGAACCGCGCCGCGCGCAGCACGCGAAGCGGATCCTCGACGAAGGCGGGACCCGCGTGCCGCAGCACGCGCGATGCGATGTCCGACCTTCCACCGAGCGGGTCGACGAGTTCGCCGAGGGTTCCGTCGGCGCGCACCTCGCGCGCGATCGCGTTGATCGTGAAGTCCCGGCGCGCGAGATCCTGTTCCAGCGTCACCGACGGGTCGGCGTCGACCACGAAGCCGCGATAGCCCCTGCCGCTCTTGCGCTCGGTGCGCGCCAGCGCGTGCTCCTCGCCGGTCACGGGATGCAGGAACACGGGGAAGTCGCGGCCGACCGCCTTGAACCCGTGCGCCTGCATTCCGGCCTGCGTGGCGCCGACGACGACGAAGTCGCGATCGCCCGCTGGCAATCCCAGCAGTGCATCGCGCACGGCGCCGCCGACCAGGTAGGTGCGCATGCGGGTTGCGGCTTCGACGGGTTATGCGCGCTGCGCGAGCAGCGCGATGATCTCGGTGGCGCCCGCGCCGCGGCCCAGGCTGCGCGCGATCGGTTGCGGTTGGCCCGAAACCCACAGCCGCAGCTCGGCCTCGAGGTCGAAGTGCCCGGCGGTCTCGATCGAGAACATGACGATGCTGCGGTACGGGATCGACAGGTATTCGACCTTGCTGCCGGTCACGCCCTGCTTGTCGACGAGCAACACGCGGCGGTCGGTGAACACGAGCAGGTCGCGCACCAGGCCGAACGCCCGCTGCACGCCTTCCCCCGGCGCCATCAGCGGCGCCAGGTCGTCGGCGATGCGGCCGGTGTCCTTGTCGCTGGCGTGTCCCAGCAGGGTGTCGAGCAGGCCCATGCGCGCGTCCTCGGGTGTGGGGCGCCGAGTCTAGGGCGTACCGCGTGTGCGCCGCCGCACGCGTGCCGGCGCGAGGTGCCTCATGCCTGCAGCGTGCGTCCGCCGTCCACGTCGATCACCTGGCCGGTGCAGTACGTGGCATCCAGCAGCAGCCAGCGCACCGCCTCGGCCACCTCGCCGGGCGTGCCGGTGCGCGCCAGCGGCGTGCGCGCGAGCAGCGCGGCGCGGCGAGCCTCGCCGCTCTCGTCGTCGCCGTGCTCGGGCCACAGGATGGCGCCCGGCGCCACCGCGTTGACCCGCACGTGGGGCGCGAGGTCGACGGCCAGCGCGCGCGTGCCCGCGACCAGCGCGGCCTTCGCCATCACGTAGGGCGCGTGGTCGCGCAGCGCATGCGCGGCATGGATGTCGACCAGGTTGACGATCGCGCCGCGTGCGTGCGCAAGGTGCGGCGCGGCTGCCTGCGCAAGGAAGAACGGCGCGCGCGCGTTGCTCGCGAACAGCGCATCCCACTGCGCGGGCGTCACCGTGCCGATCGGGGTGGGGAAGAACGCGGACGCGTTGTTGACCAGGGCGTCGAGCCGGCCGTACCGGCCCACCACCTGCGCGACGAGCTCCGCCAGGCGGTCGAACCGCGCGAGGTCGCCCTGCAGGACGTGCGCGCTGCCGGGGCGCTGCGCGTCGAGCTCGCGTGCGAGGCAATCCGCCTCCGCGCGCGAGGTGTTGCAGTGGATCACGACATCCAGGCCGCTCCCGTGCAGCGCACGCACGATCGCCGCGCCGATGCGGCGCGCGCCGCCGGTGACCAGGGCGGCTCGACGGGCGTCGGGATCGTGCATCGGCAAGGGCCTCGCGCTGCGTTGCGTATCCTGCGCGGCAGTGTCCCACGCGGTGGCCGAGAGCCGATGAAGCACGTCTCCATGAAGCTTGCGCCCGACGCCCTGCGCGCATTGCCGATGCCCACGCCGGAGGCCGCGGCGCACAGCCACGCGCTGGCGCGCGGAATCGCCGCGACGATCGACGAGGCCGGCGGCGCGATCGCGTTCTCGCGCTTCATGGAGCTGGCGCTGTACGCGCCTGGCCTGGGCTACTACAGCGCGGGCGCGACCAAGTTCGGTGCGGCCGGCGATTTCGTCACCGCGCCAGAGCTGGGGCCGGTGTTCGCGGCCTGCGTGGCGACCGCGCTCGCACCGGTGCTGCAGGCCATCGGGCCGGGTGCGCGCGTGCTGGAGCTCGGTGGCGGCAGCGGTGCATTCGCGCAGGTCGCGCTCAAGCGGCTGATGGAACTGGACGCGCTGCCCGACCGCTACTCGATCCTCGAGCCAAGCGCGGAGTTGCGCGAAAGGCAACGTATGCGCCTGCGCGAGTCGCTCGCACCGCCACTGTTCGCGCTGGTGGAGTGGCCGGACGGTCCGTTCGACGACGACTGGGACGGGGTGGTGTTCGCCAACGAAGTGATCGACGCGCTACCGACGTCGCGCTTCGCGATCGTCGATGGCGAGGTGCACGAGGAACACGTCGCCGTCGAAGGCGAGGACGACGGCATGCCGCGCTTCGCCCGCGTGCTGCGCCCCGCCGACGCGTTCCTGTCGCAAGCCGTGCGGCATGTCGAACGCACGCTCGATGCACCGCTTCCCGAAGGCCGTCGTGGCGAGTTGCTGCCGCAGCTGCCGTACTGGATCCAGGCCGTGTCCGGCGGCCTCAAGCGCGGCGCGATGCTGTTCGTCGATTACGGCGCGCCGCGCCGCGAGCTGCATGCCGATGCGCACGCCGACGGCACGCTGCGCGCGTTCGCGCGCCATCGCGTGCATGGCGACGTGCTACGTTGGCCGGGCCTGCAGGACATCACCGCGTCGGTGGATTTCACCGCACTGGCCGAGGCCGGCGTCAACGCGGGCTTTGACCTCGCCGGTTACTGCAGCCAGGCCAGCTTCCTGATGGGCAATGGGTTGCACGACGTGCTCGCCCGCATCGAAGGCATCGCCGACGACGTCGAACGCCTGCGCCGCACCGCGGAAGTTAAGCAGCTGACCCTGCCCGAGTCCATGGGCGAACGCTTCGGCGTGATGGGGTTTGCCAAGGACGTGCCGCTGGAAGCCGCATTCCTGGTCGGCGACCTGACGTGGCGCCTGTGACGCGCGCATGGCCACGCCGCACGTCGATGCGGCCGCTGCGGCACCGCAGCCTGTGGGCGGGCACATGGGTGGCGATGATCGCCGCGACGGTGGTGGTCTGCCTGATGCCTCCGCCGCCGGTGCCGGACCTGGGCATCGACCAGTTCGACAAGCTCCAGCACATCGCCGGCTACCTCGTCCTGGGCGCGATGGCGCGCGCGCTGTTCGCCACGCGCGTGGCGCTGGCCGGTGCGGGCATCACGCTGGTGGTGCTGGGCATCGGGCTGGAGATCGCACAGGGGCAGCTGACCGTGACCCGCGCGCCGGATGCGTGGGACGCGGTGGCCAACACGCTGGGCGTGCTGCTGGGGTTGATGGCGACGCCTGCGGTGCGGGTGCTGGCTTGGGTGGATGCACGGATCGGCGGGGCGCCCCGAGGCACCTAGGCGAACGTGCCCGCGACACGCGCGAGCGCGCGGTGCCGGACAGCCCCGGCGCGACATCGGCGCGTGCCGAGGTCGCGAGCGCCAGGCCGAACCGGGGCGCGCGAAGTGCCACGTGCAGCGCCGCATGCATGACTTGCGGCCTATCGGTGCAGCGCGTGGCACGCGTAGCCTGCTGCGTCTCCTCGCCCGTCGTGCCCGCCCATGTCCCTGATGCCCCGCCTGCTCGCCCTGGCCGTTGCCGCCGCGTTGTCGCTGCCGGCCGCCGCGCAGAACCCGCCCGCGCCGACGCCGCCGCAGCCCGTGCCTGCACCGCAGCCGACACCCGCGCCGGTGCAGCTTGAACAGGACGCGCTGGATCCCGCCGGCATCGATCCGGCGAAAGCCCCCGCCCAAACCGCGCGCGGCAAGGGTGGCGACAAGGAAGCGGAAGCCAAGTGGGACGTCTCCGCCGCGCACGGGCCGACCAAGACCGTGCGCTACGAAACGGATGAAGGCACGTGGATGGATGTCGACGTGTCGCCCGACGGGCGCGAGATCGCGTTCTCGCTGGTGGGTGACCTCTACCGCATGCCGATTGGTGGCGGCGCGGCCACGCGCGTCACCAGCGGGCCGGCGTGGGACGTGCAGCCGCGCTATTCGCCCGATGGCGCGCAGCTGGCCTTCACCAGCGACCGCGGCGGCGGCAACAACCTGTGGCGCATCCGCACCAACGGCAGCGATGCGGTGCAGGTGACCAAGGAGGATTTCCGCCTGCTCAACAACCCGGCGTGGACGCCGGACGGGCAGTACCTCGTGGGTCGCAAGCACTTCACCGGAGAGCGTTCGCTGGGCGCGGGCGAGCTGTGGATCTACCACGTGTCCGGCGGCGGCGCGGGCCTGCAGCTGACCAAGCAGAAGAACGACCAGCAGGACCTCGGCGAACCCGCGGTGTCGCCCGACGGCCGCTATGTCTACTTCAGCGAAGACGTCAGCCCCGGCCCGACGTTCCAGTACAACAGGGATCCACATGGGCTGATCTATGCGATCAAGCGCCTGGACCGGCGCACCGGTCGCGTCGAGACGGTGCTCGCCACCAACGGGGGTGCGGTGCGCCCGCAGCCTTCGCCCGATGGCAAGTCGCTCGCCTTCGTCAAGCGCATCCGCGACAGGACCGTGCTGCACGTGCTCGACCTCGCCAGCGGCGCCGTGCGCCCGGTGTGGGACGGGCTGTCGCACGACCAGCAGGAAGCGTGGGCGATCTTCGGCCCGTACACCGGCTTTGACTGGACGCCGGACTCGAAGGCGGTGGTGATCTGGGCGCAGGGCAAGCTCTGGGGCGTGGACATGGCGCGCGGCACGCCGAGCGAAATCCCGTTCACCGCGCAGGTCGAACAGACGCTCGCCGCGCCGCTGCGCTTCGAGCAGCAGCTCGACGAGGGCCGCTTCAATCCGAAGATGATCCGCGACGTCGCGACCTCGAGCGACGGCCGCACGCTGGTCTTCCATGCGGTCGGCCAGCTCTGGCGCAAGCGCCTGCCCGACGGCGCGCCCGAGCGCCTGACCGGCAACGAAAACGTCTACGAATACCAGCCCAGCTTCAGTCCCGACGGCAGCAAGCTGCTCTACACCACGTGGTCCGACGCGGGCATGGGTGCGATCTACGTGCGCGATGCCGGCGGCGGCGGCACCGGCCGCCGGCTGACGCAGGAAAAGGGCTTCTACTACGGCCCGCGCTTTTCCCCGGACGGCCGCCGCATCGTCTACAGCAAGAGCGGCGGCGGCGGGCTGACGGGCAGCCTGTGGTCGCGCGACCGTGGCGTGTACGTGATGCCCGCCGGTGGCGGCACGCCGGTGCGCGTGGCGCTGGAAGGCGAGGCCCCGCAGTTCAACAGTGACGGCACGCGCGTGCTGTACCTCACCGGCGGCGGGCTGAAGAAGAAGCTGATGTCGGTGGGCCTGTCCGGCGAGGAGCCGCGCGAGGAACTTGACCTCAAGTACGTCGATGCGGTGAGCGTGTCGCCGGACGGGCAGTGGATCGCGTTCACCGAACTGTTCAACGCCTACGTCGCGCCGCTGGTCGCCACGGGCCGCACCATCGAACTGTCCAAGGATTCCAAGGCGGTGCCGGTCACCCAGGTCAGCCGCGACGTCGGCAGCTACCTGCACTGGGCGGGCGATTCGAAATCGCTGCACTGGATGGTGGGCGACCGCTACTTCTCGCGCGACCTGCGCGACAGCTTCGCGTTCCTGCCCGGTGCGCCCAAGGAGTTGCCCAAGCCCAGCGACGCGGGCGGAATCCGCGTCGGGCTAGAAGTGGATGTCGATACCCCGCGCGACGTGGTGGCGTTCACCAACGCGCGCATCGTGACCATGCGCAACGCCGAAACCGCGCAGGAGGTGATCGAGCGCGGCACGGTCGTCGTGCGTGGCGATCGCATCGAAGCCGTCGGCGCCGATGTCGCGGTGCCCGCGGGTGCGCGCGTGATCGATGCCACCGGCAAGACCATCGTCCCCGGCTACGTCGACGCGCATGCGCACGCCGCGCACTTCGGCCAAGGGGTCGTGCCGCAGCAGAACTGGGCGTACTACGCCAACCTCGCCTTCGGCGTGACAACCATGCACGACCCGTCGGCGTCGACCGAGTTCGTGTTCTCACAGGCCGAACTGCAGAAGGCCGGGCGCATGGTCGGCCCGCGCGTCTTCTCCACCGGCACGATCCTCTACGGCGCCGATGGCGACTTCAAAGCGGTGGTGAACTCGCTCGACGATGCGCGCAGCCACCTGCGGCGCATGCAGGCGCACGGCGCGTTTTCGGTCAAGAGCTACAACCAGCCGCGCCGCGACCAGCGCCAGCAGATCAACACCGCCGCGCGCGAGCTCGGCATGCTGGTGGTGGAGGAAGGCGGCAGCACCTTCCACCACAACATGACGATGATCCTCGATGGCGCCACGTCGATCGAGCACAACCTTCCCGTCGCGCCGCTGTACCGCGACGTGGTGGAGCTGTGGCGGCAGACCGACGTGCGCAACACACCGACGCTGGTGGTGAGCTATGGCGGGCTATCGGGCGAGTACTGGTGGTACGCGCGCGACAACGTGTGGGAGGACGCCAAGCTCAAGCGCTTCTTCCCGCGCGAGACGCTGGACGACCGCAGCATCCGCCGCGAGATCGCGCCGGACTGGGACTACTGGCACATCGAAGTGGCCAAGGCGACCAAGACCCTGCGCGATGCCGGCGTGCGCATCCAGGTCGGTGGCCACGGCCAGTTGCAGGGCCTCGCACCGCACTGGGAAATCTGGATGCTCACCCAGGGCGGCCTCTCCAACTTCGAGGCACTGCGCGCGGCAACGATCGACGGCGCGGACCTGCTCGGACTGTCGAAGCAACTGGGCTCGATCGAACCGGGCAAGCAGGCCGACCTCGTCGTGCTCGACAGCAATCCGCTGGAGAGCATCCGCAGCACCGTCGACACGCGCTACGTGATGGTCGACGGCCGCCTGTTCGACGTCGATGCCGACATGGCCGAGGTCGGCCACCGCAACACGCCGGCGCCGGAGTTCTACTGGCAGCGCCACCGCGACGGGCAGACCTTCGGCACCGAGTTCGGCCCGACGGCGGTGTGCCACTGCCCGAAGGGCCATGCCGGCCACGCCGCGCACGCGGATGGGGATTGAGCCGCGGCCGCACACCTCACGGGCGCACCGAGTCGCGTAGGCCCGTTTTCTCGCCCGTCGCCCCTGCGCACGCAGGGGCCCAGCGACTTTTGCTTAGGGTTCCGCCGAGCGCCGCGAGTCACTTCCCGAAGGGCCACGCCAGCCATGCCGCGCGCGCGGATACGCAATGAGTCGCCGCGCTCCTTCGCGCGTCGCCCCTGCGCACTCAGGGGGCCAGAGGCTTTGGCTCGTGCTGCCCCGAAGGCGCTGGGCCCCAGCGTTCGCTGGGGCGACGGGTGCTAGTGAGGAAGCTTCCCCGGAGGCCGGCAGCATCCCGCCGTCTTTTCCGTTCTGCTGGATGCGCCCGTTCCGGCGCGCGACGGACCGCACCGCCGCACGTCGCGCCATCACGCCACCACGCCCGATCGCGGCTAGCCTGACGCCAACGCATCGAAAGGAGCCGGCCATGCCGACCCGCTATTACATTTCCCTGCCCGATGCCGCCCGCGCGCGTGGCAGCGAGCCGTCGCTGGCCCTGCGCTCGCAGGGTGGCGATGGCATCGCAGAGGAACTGCAGGCCGCGCTCACCGGCGACGCGCTGTTCCAGCGCTGGCGCGCGATGCAGCCCGATCCGGACGACGTCGACCCCGGCCTGGGCGTCACCGACCCCGACGCGCGCGTGACCGGCGCACAGGACGACATGCGCATCGACCTGGTGGTGGTCACCCGCCTGCCAGGCGACGTGCTCAAGCACCGCCTGCGCCTGCTCGCCGGCCACGGCTGGGAACTGCGCGACGTCACCGCCGCATAGCGTCCTGCGCGTGCCGTGGAGGTGCGCCTGCGCGCCCTCGACGGCGAACGATAGGGGGCTTCAGCCCACAGAACAGGCGAAAACGGTGGGCTGAAGCCCACCCTATGCGGACACTCGGTCGTCGCGGCCGACGCCTGCGATCATGCGCGTCCATTCCGGATGAAACCGCGATGTCCGCCACCCCGATGCTGATGGCCTGGAGCGGCGGCAAGGACGCGGCATGGACGCTGCACGCCTTGCGCCAGCGCGACGACGTCGATGTCGTCGGCCTGGTCACCACGGTCACCGCCGACTTCGACCGCATCGCCATGCACGGCATCCGCCGCGACGTGCTGCATGCGCAGGCCGCGCGCACCGGGCTGCCGCTGATCGAGGCGGTGATTCCGTCGAAGTGCGACAACGCGACCTACGAGGCCTCCTTCGCCGACGCACTGTTACGCGCCCGCGCGCGCTGGCCCACGCTCGACACCGTGGCCTACGGCGACCTGTTCCTCGAGGACGTGCGCGCCTGGCGCGTGGCGCAACTCGGCAAGCTCGGCTGGCAGGCGCACACGCCGCTGTTCGGCCGCGACACCGCGCAGCTGGCGCGCGACATGCTGGCCGGCGGCCTGCGCACCTGGCTGTGCTGCGTCGACACGCAGCAGCTCGATGGCCGCTTCAGCGGCGCCGCGTTCGATGCCGACCTGCTCGCCTCGCTGCCGGACGCCTGCGACCCGTGCGGCGAGAACGGCGAGTTCCACACGCTGGTCTGGGACGGCCCGATGTTCGACCGCCCACTGCAGGTGGAGCCGGGCGAACGCGTGCTGCGCGACGGGCGCTTCATGTACACCGACTTCGCGTTGGCCGATGCGTAAGACCGTAGCGCCGAGCTTGCTCGGCGTCCGCGATCGAGGCCCATGGGTCAGGTTGAGCACGCTCGGCGCTTGGACGGGGCTTGTAGAAGCGTGCCTGCACGCCTGCGAAGTCGTGCAGGCGCGCAGACGCGCCTCTACGGGCGCAGCACGGCTGCGTGGTGCGCGACGTGCTCGCCGATGAAGCTGGCGATGAAGTAGTAGCTGTGGTCGTAGCCAGGCTGCATGCGCAGCGTCAGCGGGTGGCCGGCCGTGTCGCACGCGGCCGCCAGCAGCTGCGGCCTGAGCTGCGTCTCGAGGAACTCGTCGGCATCCCCTTGGTCCACCAGCATCGGCAACCGCTCGCTCGCATCGCATACCAGGGCGACCGCATCGTGCGCCGCCCACGCGGCCGCGTCGTCGCCCAGGTACGCGGCGAACGCCTTGCGTCCCCACGGCACCTGCGTGGGCGCGACGATCGGCGAGAACGCTGACACGCTGCGATAGCGGCCCGGATGCCTGAGCGCCAGCGTGAGCGCGCCATGTCCGCCCATCGAATGGCCGCTGATGCCGCGCGCGTCGCCGACCGGGAACGTCGCCTCGACCAGCGCCGGCAGCTCGTCCACCACGTACGACTCCATGCGGTAGTGCGTCGACCACGGCGCCTGCGTGGCGTCGAGGTAGAACCCCGCGCCCAGCCCGATGTCGTAGCCATCGGCGTCGGCCACGCCGGCGCCGCGCGGACTCGTGTCCGGCGCGACCAGCACGATCCCGTGCTCGGCCGCGTACCGCTGCGCGCCGGCCTTGGTGATGAAGTTCTGCTCACTGCAGGTCAGGCCCGACAGCCAGTACAGCACCGGCAGGCGCGCATCCCCGCGCAAGCCCCCCTCACTCCAACCCTCTCCAGCGCTGCGCGGAGGAAAGGGAGCAACAGCTGCGGCCTGCGGCGGCAGGTAGATGCCGAAGCGCATCGTGCAGCCAAGCGTGGCCGACGCGTGTTCCCAGACGTCCTGCCAGCCGCCGAAGCAGGCGCGATGTTCGATCCTCTTCATGCGGTCAACTCTGAGGAACAGGTCAGCAGCGGCCGTGAACGATGCGACCGCGCTACACGCCCCTCTCCCTCCGGGAGAGGGGTTGGGGAGAGGGTCGGTACGGCGTGACGCGCCCCGACCGCAATGGCATCAGGAGCGATCGAGCGGATTGTCAGCATCTCCATCACCCCTAATCCTGATGCGCCGCCCTCACCGCAACCCCTCCCGGTGGGGAGGGGCTTGAACATCGCCACTAGAAATGCACAACGCTGCGGATCGACTCGCCCGCATGCATCAGGTCGAACGCGCGGTTGATGTCGTCCAGCGCCATCGTATGCGTCACGAACGGCGCCAGTTCGATGTCGCCGCGCATCGCGTCCTCGACCATGCCGGGCAGCTGCGTGCGTCCCTTGACCCCGCCGAACGCGGTGCCCTTCCACGTGCGCCCGGTGACCAGCTGGAACGGACGCGTGCTGATCTCCTGCCCGGCACCGGCCACGCCGATGATCACGCTCTGGCCCCAGCCGCGGTGCGCGCATTCCAGCGCGGCGCGCATCACGTTGACGTTGCCGATGCACTCGAACGAGTGGTCCACGCCCCAGCCGGTCATGCGGACGACGACCTGCTGGATCGGCTCGTCGAATTCCTTCGGGTTGATGCAGTCGGTGGCGCCGAAGCGGCGCGCCATCTCAAACTTCGCGGGATTGGTGTCGATGGCGATGATCCGCCCGGCGCGCGCCTGCCGCGCGCCCTGGATCACCGCCAGGCCGATGCCACCGAGGCCGAACACCGCCACCGAATCGCCCGGCTGCACCTTCGCCGTATTGTGGACCGCGCCAAGCCCGGTGGTGACGCCGCAGCCCAGCAGGCACACGTGCTCCGGATTGGCCTGCGGGCTGACCTTCGCCAGCGACACCTCGGCCACCACCGTGTATTCGCTGAAGGTGCTGCAGCCCATGTAGTGGTAGAGCGGCCGGCCCTCGTATGAAAACCGCGTGGTGCCGTCGGGCATCACGCCCTTGCCCTGCGTGGCGCGCACGGCGATGCACAGGTTGGTCTTGTTGGACCTGCAGAACAGGCACTCGCCGCACTCGGCGGTGTACAGCGGGATCACGTGGTCGCCCGGCGCCACGCTGGTGACGCCTTCGCCCACCCCGACCACGATGCCCGCGCCCTCGTGGCCGAGCACGACGGGGAACAGGCCCTCGGGGTCATCGCCCGACAGCGTGAACGCATCGGTGTGGCAGACGCCGCTGTGGCTGATGCGCACCAGCACCTCGCCCGCGCGCGGCGGCGCCACGTCGATCTCGACGACGCGCAGCGGTTCACCCGCGGCGAAGGCGACGGCGGCTCGGGATTTCATTGGGGCGCTCCGGACTCGGTGTGCGCAGAGCGTAGCCAGAAGCCGTCGCCGCTGCGAAAGCAGGGGCCCACTGGCCCGCGCTTGTACCGGATACAGCGTGGCCAGGTGCATAAGGCGCTGGGCCCCTGCGTGCGCAGGGGTGACGGCAATCAGCCGGTAGGCTGGGTTGGCTTCACCAACCCGGCGATGGTGCGCGCGGAATGCCGGGTTGATGGAGCCAACCCAGCCTACGCATCACGACTGCGGGCCGGTCAATACGCGAACTCGGCGAACACCGGGTTGACCGCGCCGTTCCAGCGGCCGTGGAACAGCTCGAGCTTGCGGTCGGCCGGTGTCTGCCCGGCGTCGACGAATTCCATCAGCGGATCGAGGAAGCCGGTCTCGTCGCGCCCGTCGCTGTTGCGCACGTTGCGGCGCGCGAGGCCGTGTGCGCTGATCTCCAGCGCGCGGCGCGCGAGGTCGAGCACGCTGCCGTCGCGGAAAGGCAGCGCGAAGCCGTGGCGCGGCACGCCGTCGCGCAATGCATGGCGTTCGGCAAGAGTGAAGTCGCGCACCAGGTCCCACGCGGCATCCAGCGCCGCGTCGTCGTACAGCAGGCCCACCCAGAACGCGCTCAATGCGCAGATGCGGTTCCACGGGCCGGAGTCCGCGCCGCGCATCTCGAGGTAGCGCTTCAGGCGTACCTCGGGGAACGCGGTGGTCATGTGGTCGGCCCAGTCCTTCATGGTGGGGCGCGCGCCCGGCAGCGCCGGCAGGCGCCCGTCGAGGAAATCGCGAAACGACTGCCCCGCCGCGTCGATGTAGCGGCCGTGGCGGTAGACGAAATACATCGGCACGTCGAGCAGGTAGTCGACGTAGCGCTCGTAGCCGAAGCCGTCCTCGAACACGAAGTCGAGCAGGCCGGTGCGGTCGGCGTCCGTGTCGGTCCAGATGTGCGAGCGGTAGCTGCGGAAGCCGTTCGGCCTGCCTTCGGTGAACGGCGAATCGGCGAACAGCGCGGTGGCGATCGACTGCAGCGCCAGCGACACGCGGAACTTCTTGACCATGTCGGCCTCGGAGCCGACGTCGAGGTTGACCTGCACCGTGCAGGTACGCGTCATCATGTCCAGGCCGAGCGAACCGACGGTGGGCATGTAGCGGCGCATGATCCCGTAGCGGCCCTTGGGCATCCACGGCATCTCGTCGCGCCGCCACTTGGGCTGGAAGCCCATGCCGAGGAAGCCCATCCCACGCGGCTCGGCCACGCTGCGCAGTTCCTTCAGGTGCGTGGATGCCTCGCGGCAGGTGTCGTGCAGGGTCGCCAGCGGCGCGCCGGACAGTTCGAGCTGGCCAGCCGGTTCCAGCGAGACCGAGGCATCGTCCCGGGTCAGCGCGATGGTGCGCGGTTCGGCGCCGGGCAGCGCTTCGCGCACCGGTGTCCAGCCGAACCGGACGAGGTCCTCGAGGATGGCTTCGATGCCGCGCTCGCCATCGAAGGTCGGCGGGCGCAGCGTGTCGGCGAGGAAGCCGAACTTCTCGTGCTCGGTGCCGATCTTCCAGTCCCCGCGCGGACGCACGCCGTCGGCGAGGTAGCCGATGAGCGCGGCGCGCGCGGCGCGGGGGTCGGCGTCGAGCGCCGTTTCCTTGACATGGCTGGGACCGGACACCTGCACCTCGACGCATGGCGCGATGCACGCATCGCGGGTGGCGGGTGCGCTGCGCACCAGGGTGCACGCCTAGAATCCGCCGGACCGCGGCAGTGTAGCGACGCCCCCTTGCCAGATTCCGTCATCGCCCCGCAACGCACCGGTGCGCGCGCATGGGGTGTCGCCGCCGTGCTGTGGCTGCTGCCGGCGATCGCGATCGCCGCGCGGCTGGAGCGCGGCAACGGCCCGGAGCCGTCCACGCTCGACGCGCACCGGTGCCAGGAAGTCGCCTGCGGCAACGTGCTGCGCGACCTCTACGAAGGCCTGGTCACCGAGGACGCGCGCGGCCGGCTCGTTCCGGGCATGGCCGCGCACTGGACGGTGTCGGGCGACGGCCGCACCTGGACCTTCGTGCTGCGCGACGGTCTGCGCTGGAGCGACGGGCGCGTGCTCGATGCGCACCAGGTCGTCGCCAGCTTCCGCCGCGCGTTCGCGCCGGCCACCGCCGCGCCGTTCGCCGAACTGTTCTTCGACACGCTCGCGGGCGCCCGCGCGGTGCAGGCCGGCGAGGCGCCGGCAAGCGCACTGGGCGTGTCGTCGCCGGATGCGCGCACCGTGGTGTTCCGGCTCGAGCGCGCGGCGGCCCTCGATGCGCTGCTGACGTTGCCGATCGCGTTCCCGGTCGACGTTGGCGGTGTCGCGCGCCACGGTGCGCAGCACACGCGGCCCGGCGCGCTGGTCTCCAACGGCGCGTACCGCCTGGTCGCGTGGACGCCGCAGGCCAACCTCGAGCTCGCGCGCAACCCGCGGTTCCATGCCGCGCGCACGGTGGAGATCGAGCGCGTGCGTTTCCACGTGACCGAGGACGCGTCGGCCGAGCTGCAGCGCTTCGCCGCCGGCGACCTGCACATCACCGAGACCGTGCCGCCACAGCCGCTGGATCGCCTGCGCGCGCGCTTCGGTTCGCGACTGCGCATCGCGCCGTACCTGGGCACGTTCTGGTTGGGCCTCAACGTCACCCGCCCACCACTGCGCGATGACGCCTGCGTGCCCGGGTCACGCGCGGTGCCGTGCGTCACGCGCGGGCGCGCGTTGCGCGAGGCGCTGTCGCTGGCGGTGGACCGCGACCTGCTCACGCGCCACGTCACGGGACTCGGCGAGGCAGCGGCGTATTCGATCGTGCCGCCCGGCATCGCCGGCTACACACCGGCCACGCTGCCGTGGGCGACGTGGACGCAAGGCCAGCGTGTCGAACAGGCGCGCGCGCTGTACCGCGCCGCGGGTTACTCACGCGGGCGGCCGCTGCAGATCGAGCTGCGCTACAACACCTCGACGCCGCATCGCCGCCTCGCGCTGGCCGTCGCCGCGATGTGGCGGCAATCGCTCGGCGTGCGCGTGCGCTTGCGCAACGAAGAGTGGAAGGTGTTCGTCGGCAACCGCCGCCAGCGCGTGGTGACGCAGGTGTTCCGCGGCGGCTGGATCGCCGACGTTCCGGATGCGCGCAACTTCCTCGGCGGCTTCGCCGGCGACACCGCGCTCAACTGGAGCGGGCTGGATGACCCCGGCGTCGCGCAGCGGCTGGCACGCGCGGATGCGTCGGCTTCGTCCATCGAGCGCAACGCGTGGCTGCGCGCGGCCGAGACGCGGGTGCTGGGCTCGCACGCGGTGATCCCGTTGTACGCGTACACGTCCAAGCACCTGGTGGCGCCGCAGGTGCGCGGGTTCGAGGCGAATGCGCTGGACCGCCATGCGAGCCGCTGGTTGCGGCTGGACGGTGCGCGATGAACGCAGCCCGTGGCGCCGGACGCGCCTGGTGCATCGAAGCGGCGATGCGCTGGCGCGCATGTCGGTGCGCGGCAACGGCGGGCGCGCAGGGCGCGACAGGAGCGCGATGAAGCGCATCGCCGCCCGCTTCGTCGAAGCGCTGCTCACCCTGTGGCTGCTCGCCACGCTGTGCTTCGTGCTGCTGCGGGCCGCGCCTGGCGGGCCGTTCGACACCGAGAAGGCCGCCGCGCCCGAGGTGCGCGCGGCGCTGGAGTCGCAGTACCGGCTCGACCGTCCGCTGCCCGCGCAATACGCGGCATGGCTGGGGGACGTGGCCCGCGGCGACCTCGGGCCGTCGTTCCAGTACCCGGATGCGTCGGTGAACCAGCTGCTCGCCGACGCGCTGCCGGTGTCGGCGCTCAACGGCGGCCTCGCGTTGCTGCTGGCGCTGCTGCTCGGCGTGCCGCTGGGCATCGGCGCCGCGTTGCGCGCGGGCTCGTGGACCGATCGCGTGCTCATGGCCGGCGCCGGGTTGGGTCTGGCGATCCCGAAGTTCGTCGCCGCGCCGCTCTTGGTGCTGCTGTTCGCGGTGACGCTGCAGTGGCTGCCCGCCGGCGGCTGGGGCGACGCGTCGAACCTGGTGCTGCCGGTGATCGCGCTGGCGCTGCCCAACCTTGCCTACTGCGCGCGGCTGACGCGGGCGTCGATGCTCGACGCGTGGCAGGCCGAGCATGTGCGCGCCGCGCGTGCGCGGGGGCTGTCGGAGGCGCGCCTGGTGATCGCGCATGCGTTGCGTCCCGCGTTGCTGCCGGTGGTGGCGTGGCTGTCGCCGGCGCTGGTCAACATCGTCACCGGCTCGGCGGTGGTCGAGCAGGTGTTCGGCATCCCCGGCATGGGCCGCTACTTCGTGCAGGGCGCGCTCAACCGCGACTACACGCTGGTGCTGGGCGTGGTGCTCGTCGTCGGGGCGCTGGTGGTGGCGATCAACGTCGCCGTCGACGCCTTGCGCGCGTGGATGGACCCGCGCCTGCGCGAGACCACCGCGTGACATAGCCCGGGTAAGCGAAGCGCACCCGGGACGGGTTGGCGCACATCCCCGGGTGCGCTTCGCTTACCCGGGCTACGGAAACGCGCGTTACAGCTCCAGCCACCCGCTGACCACCGCGCGCGCTTCGTCCAGGCCCACCTTCGACTCGCCCGAGAACGCCTGCACGCTCACCGCGTCGCCGAAGCGCGTCGCCAGTTCGCGCTTCACCGCGGCCACGGTCTGCATCTGCGCGCCGCGCCCCAGCTTGTCGGCCTTGGTCAGCAGCCCGTGCGCCGGCAGGCCGCGGCTGGCGGCGTAGCCCAGCATCTGCAGGTCGTAATCCTTGAGCGGGTGGCGGATGTCCATCACCACCACCAGGCCCCTGAGCGCGTTGCGGGTGCGGAAATAGCCGTCGATGAAGGCCTGCCAGTGCGCCTGCAGGTCCTTGGGCACCTTGGCGTAGCCGTAGCCGGGCAGGTCGACGAGGTGGCGCGGGGCGTCGGCCGGCGTGTCCGGCGCGCCGGTGTCGAAGAACACCAGCTGCTGGGTGCGCCCCGGGGTCTTGGACACCCGCGCCAGCGCGTTCTGATTGCACAGCGCATTGAGCGCGGTCGACTTGCCGGCGTTGGAGCGGCCGGCGAAGGCGACCTCGAAGCCGGCGTCCGGCGGCAGCTGGCCGGGGTTGTGGGCGGCCAGCTTGTAGCGGGCGCGGGCAAGCGGATTGGACATGCGCGCATGGTCGCACGCGCCGCGGCGCCGCCCGCCGCGCGTTGACCGGCGCGGTGGCGCGCCCGGATAATCCGCCGGTTCCGGCGCGCCCGCGCGCCTTCGCCTGGATCCAACGCCATGAAGCCAGCCCGCGCCTTCGGGATCGCCGGCATCGCCGTGATCGGTGCCGCCGCTCTTGCCTACGCGCAGACCACGGTCACGCCGCTGCCGGACGCCGCGCCGGTGCAGACCGCGTCGCTGGTCCCCGAGAAGGCGACCTGGGGCGACGTGCAGCGTGGCGCGACCAAGGCCGGCGCCTGCGCCGCCTGCCACGGCCTGGACGGCAACCCCACCGACCCGCAGTACCCGCGGATCGCCGGCATGAGCGAGCGCTACATCGCCGCGCAGCTGGCGCACTTCAAGAGCGGCGAGCGCAACACCGGCATGGCCGCGGTGATGCAGCCCTTCGCCACGCCGCTGTCGGCGCAGGACATGCGTGATCTCGGTGCCTACTTCGCCACCCAGACGCCGGGCGCGGGCATCGCCGACGACAGCGTGATCGCCACCGGGCCGTATGCCGGCATGAAGTTCTACGAGGTCGGCGAGCAGCTGTTCCTGGGCGGAGACAAGGCCCGCGGCCTGCCGGCATGCAAGGCGTGCCACGGCCCGGCGGGCGAGGGCAACCCGGGTCCGTCGTATCCGCTGCTCGCCGGCCAGCAGGCCGCGTACAGCAAGCGCCGCCTCGAGGAATACCGCGCCGGCACGACGTCCCTGCGCGACCCGGCGCTGTGGAACATCATGGCCGCGGTCGCCAAGCCGCTGACCGACGAGGAGATCGGCGCGCTGTCGAGCTACATGCAGGGCCTGCACCTGCGCGCGGGCGACCTCGCCGCGAGCGGCGCCGCGGCGCCCATGGCAGCACCCGCTCCGGCGGCCGCGCCTGCGGCCCCGGCCACCGCGCCGATGACGACGCCGGCCACGCCCGACGCCGCCCCTGCCGCGCCCGCCGCGGCGCCGGTGGCCACGCCGACGGCGGGTTGATCCGCACGCTCGCAGCCTCCCCGCGTCCGTCCGGGCCACGCTCAGCCGTCGCGTGGAAGACTCGCGGCCCGATCCCACGCCTACGACGCCCATGACCGTGCTCGCCCGCGCCGGCTTTGCCGCGCTCCTGCTCCTCACCGCATCGCTCGCATTCGCCTCCACGCCGGCGGCCTGGGCGCCGCAGGGCGCCGCGCCGGTCGAGGGCGTGGACTACGTGGTGATCGACGGCGGCGCGCCGTTCGAGCCCGTGCGCGGCCGCGTGGAGGTCGCCGAGGTATTCGGCTACGCCTGCCCGCACTGCGCCCGCTTCGAGCCGGCGCTGCGCGCGTGGGCGCGCACGCTGCCGCCGGACGTGCGGGTGGTCGGCGTGCCCGCGCCGTGGGACGGCTATTCGCGCGCCTATCTCGCCGCGCGCGCGCTGCGGGTGCCCGATGCCGCCCACGGCGCGCTGTTCAGGGCCCTGCACGAGGACGGCAGCCTGCCGCTGCGCAGCCCGCAGCCGGAGGAGATCGCCCAGTTCTACGCGCGCTACGACATCGCGCCCGCGCGCTTCATGGCCGCGATGCAGGCCCCCGCCACGCAGGCCGGCCTGCGCCGCGCCGCTGAGTTCATCGAACGCGCGGGCGTTGAAGGCACGCCGACGGTGGTAGTCAACGGCCGCTACCGCGTCACCGCGCGCACCCAGGCCGACGTGCTGCGGATCGCCGGGCACCTCGTCGCGCGCGAACGCCGCGCCCGCTGACGCTTCACCGCGGGCGCCGCCCGCGCGCGGCTATCCTCGCGGCCCCGCTCAACCCCATCGCCGGACATCCGCCCATGCGCCTGACCCTCGTCCTCGCCTCGCTGCTGGCCCTCACCGCCTGCACCCGCGACGCCGACACCGCCGCCGAGACCGCCCCGCCGCCCGCGCCCGCCGAGGCGTCCACCACCCCCGCGCCGGCCGCCACGCCGGCCGCGCCGACCGACCTGCCGCCCGGCTCGATCGGGCCGGTCGCCGACCTCACCGGGCTGGAAGCCGGCCGCCAGTACCGCGAGATCCAGGGCGGGCAGGCGTACGCGCCGCTGGACGAGAAGGTCGAGGTGGTGGAGGTCTTCAACTACGTGTGCCCGGCGTGCGCCGCGTTCCAGCCGCTGGTGAACACCTGGAAGCGCAACCTCGCCCCGGACGTGCGCTTCGAGTACGTGCCGGCCGATTTCCGGCCGACGTGGTCGCCGTACGTGCGCGCGTTCTATACCGCGCAGGCGCTGGGCGTGGTCGACAAGACCCATGACGCGGTGTTCAACGCGATCCACGTCGAGCGCACGCTGCAGGGCGAGCGCGGGGTGGACACGCCGCAGGCGATCGCGGCGGTGTACGCCAGGCACGGCGTCGACGCGGCGACCTTCGCCAGCACCATGTCGAGCTTCGCGATCGATGCGCGTGCCAACCGCGCCAAGCAGTTCCTCACGCGCAACCAGGTCAGCTCCACGCCCACCATGATCGTGGACGGCCGCTACGCCGCGGAGGGCGAGAGCTTCGAGGAGATCCTCGCCAACACCAGCCTGCTGATCGAGCGCGCGCGCGCCGCCCGCCGCGCTGCCACGACCGCGCCGGCGCCACCACCGGCGCCCGCGGCCACCGGCGCGCCGGCGACGCCCCCGGCGTCCTGACGGGCGCCCGGCAGCGGATGTCCAGTCGCCGGCTGCAGCTGCTCAGCGCCAACATCCAGGCCGGCTCGAGCACGCGGCGCTACAGCGATTACGTCGCGCGCAGCTGGTCGCACGTGCTGCCCGCCGGCAACAAGCGCGGCAGCCTCGACCTCATCGCCGAACTCGCGCGCCCGTTCGACATCGTCGGCCTCAACGAGGCCGACCCCGGGAGCCTGCGCTCGGGCTGGACCAACCAGACGCATTACCTCGCCCAGCAGGCGGGCTTCGACTACTGGTGCCACCAGCCCAACCGCAGCGTCGGCGGCGTGGCCTCCAGCGCCAACGGCCTGCTGAGCCGGCTCGAGCCCCACGAGGTGGTCAACCACGCCCTGCCCGGCCGGGTGAAGGGCCGCGGCGTGCTGCTGGGCCAGTTCGGGCAGGGCGAGGACGGCCTGCTGGTGGCGGTGGCGCATCTCTCGCTGGGCGCGAACTCGCGCATGTCGCAGCTGGCCTTCATCGCCGAGCTGCTGCACGACCACCCGCACGCGGTGCTGATGGGCGACTTCAACTGCGCTGTGGACACGCCCGAAATGCAGCGGCTGTTCCGCGAGACCCGCCTGCAGCCACCGTCGCTGCGCGTGCCCACGTTCCCCAGCTGGCGCCCGCTGCGCGCGATCGACCACATCCTGATCGGCGATGGCCTGGCCTGCACCAACGCCCGCGCGATCCCCGCGGCGGCGTCCGACCACCTCGCCATCGCGCTGGACCTCGAGGTGCCCGAGCGGGCCATGGCGGGGTAGCGGCGGGCGTGGCGCGAAGGCGCGTCGTTCCCCTGCGCGCTAGCGGATGCAGCATCGAGCTCGCGCACGTCGCGATGTCGCCCACAGCGTCGAAGGCGCGCGGCACGAGCCGAATGGACCGCCGTCGGCGTGCGGGGGCGCCGCGCTACAAGCTCTCGTCATGTGACGCAATCGAATCGCGGATTCGCGACGCGCAAGCGCCGAGCCCTGCGCAAGCAAAAAACATGGTGCGTCGGGCGCCGTGCGCGGGCCGCGACCGGATTGCTCTCGTCGCCGAAAAAGGAAACCGGCGACTCGCGTCGCCGGTTCCTTGTTCGCCGATCAACCCGCGGTCAGAACCGCAACCCTGCGCGCACGTACCAGAAGCCGCCGCCGGGCACGTCGTAGGTGGACGCGTCATACCCGTTGAGCGAGCAGCTCACGCACGCCGGCGGTTCCTTGCCGAAGACGTTGTTGGCGCCGAGCGTGAGGTCCAGTCCGCGCAGCCACTGGGTCTTCCAGCCGACCTGCACGTCGTGGTAGGTCACCGAACCGAGGCGGTTGCTAACCCCCGGCGTGGTGCAGGGGAGCAGGGGGCTGGCGCAGGCCTCGGTCAACGCGTCGATGTAGCGCGATGTGAGCGACGCATTCCATGCGCCACGCTGCCACGCCAGCACGGCGCTGGACGTCCACTCCGGGATCGCGCTGTCGTTGACCTCGCGGCCCACGGTGCGTGGCTGGCGCGCGCCGTTGGCGCCGAAGGCGTCGTAACGGGTCACCCACGTGCTGCGCCAGTCCAGGCGCAGCTGGCCGATCGCGCTCTCGGGGAACGCCCAGCCCAGGTCGAAATCCCAACCGTTGGTGTCGATGACGCCGATGTTGGTCAGGAAGTTGTTGAACTGGTTGATCGCGCCGGTGGCCGCACGGCTGATGCCGCCGCAGAACGCCGGATCCAGCGTGGCCACGCACAGGTTGAGCTGGGTCTGCGCGTCGATCGCCTGGATCGCGCCTTCGATCTTGTGCCGGTAGAAGGTCACGCCCAGGTCCACGCGGTCGCTGATCGCGGTGTCCTCCAGCAGCGTCGGCGTCCACACCGCGCCGATTGTGAAGCTGTCGGCCTCCTCCGGTTGCAGGGCGACGTTTCCGCCGGTGGACACCGAGATCTGCGGATTGATCTGCACGGCGCCGGGCGGCACGCCCAGGGCCGCGCAGTTGGCCGGGTTGCCGGTCGGCGGCGTCGGCCCGGCCTGCACCAGGCACGGGTCGCGCAGCTGCGCGTCGAAGCGGCTGGCCGAACCGAACAGCTCGCCGATCGAGGGCGCGCGGAAGCCCTCGGCCCAGGTCGTGCGCAGCAGCAGTTCGTCGACGACCTGCCAGCGCAGCCCCGCCTTGCCGGTGAAGTTGCCGCCGAAGGTCGAGTAATCCGAATAGCGACCGGCCAGGCTCAGGTCGAGCTTCTTGCCCCATGCCGAATCAGCCAGCAGCGGGATGCTCAGCTCGGTGTAGACCTCGCTGACGTCGTACCCGCCGCGCGTGGGCAGCGACGGCACGCCGTTGTACTCGCCGGCCACGGTGATCGGGTCGGGCTGGTAGAAGCCGTTGTAGCGGCGATGCTCGATGCCGCCGGCGAAGGCCAGCGGGCCGGCCCACAGGTCGAAGAGCTCGCCGCTGACGTTGGCCGAGCCCATGCGCAGCGTGTTCTCGCTCTCGTCGCGCACGATCGGCTGGATGAAGGCAAGCATCTGCGGGGTGATCGCGCCCGGGCCGCCGAAGATGTTCAGCGGCGTGCAGCCGGCGATGGTGGCGCACGCCGCCGGGTCGCCCAGCGCCTGCACGATGCGGCGGATGTTGTAGCTGCCGAAGTTGGTCTGCTCGGCGCGGTTGTCGCTGGCGGCGAGGTTGACGTCCCAGCTGAAGCTGCGCGCGCCGACGTTGAACAGGCCTTCCAGGCCGGTGGCGACATACCACGTGTTCACTTCCTGCTCGAACACGCGCGGCCCGCCCTCGACCGGGCGACGGCCGAAGAAGGTGATGTTGCGGGCGGGGCCGGCCGAGACGAGGTCGAAGCCGAACGGATTGAACGGGTTCAACCGCGAGACCACCGCGGTGTTGGCGAACGCGTTGCCGGCCGCCGGTCCGAGCTGGATCGGCTCGGGCGCGGCCTGGTTGGTGGACTCGCGGCGGTTGTAGAGCGCCCGCGTGTACCACTGGGTGGTGTCCGACAGGTCCATGCGGAACTGGCCGAAGACGCCGGCGCGCCGGCTCGGTGTCAGCAGCAGGTTGAACTGCGCGAAGTTGAAGCGGTCGGCGTCGGTGAAGCAGTTGAAGTCGTCGGTGCGCGTGCAGGTGGTCTGCGTGGGGTCGTAGCGCGGGCGCGTCACGCCATCATTGGTCACCAGGCGCTGCGTGGCGCCGGTGTTGGGATCGCGGAAGAAGAACTGGCCGTTGGGGATGAAGCCCGACCCGAAGGCGATGTTCCCGCCCGGACGTGGCACCGACGAGCTTGCGCGGTCGCGCGAGAAGATCACGTCCTGCTCGACGAAGCTGGCGCCGACGAACCAGCTGCTCGATTCGCCGCTGCCGCCCCAGCCGATGTCGGCCTGCGTGGTGGCGCCGTCGCCGGGTTCGTATTCGCCGTACTGCAGGGCCAGCGACACCCCATCGGCGCGGCGCTTGGTGATCACGTTGACGACGCCGGCGATCGCATCGGAGCCATACAGCGCCGAAGCACCGTCCTCCAGCACCTCGATGCGCTCGACGATCGCCAGCGGGATGGTGTTGAGGTCGGTGGCCGCGCCCACGCCGGAGGCGGACGCCTCGTTCACCCAGCGCAGGCCATCGACCAGCACCAGCACGCGCTTGGACCCCAGGTGTCGCAGGTCCACCTGCGCCGAACCCGCGCCGACGCCGCTGCCGTCGGGCGGGAAACCGAAGTTGCCCGAGGAGTTGAACTTGGTGTTCAGGGCCGAGCCCGACGCGGTCAGCGCCTGCACCACGTCGCCAATCGAGGTCAGGCCGGTGCGCTCGATGTCCTCGCGCGTGACGGTCTGCACGGGGACCTGCCCCTCGACGTCGGCGCGCTTGATGCGGCTGCCGGTCACCTCCACCGCATCGAGCTGCTGCGGCGAGGGGTCCTGCGCCAGGACGGCGGCGGGGGCGAGCAGCAGGGACAGGGAAACGGCCGTGGCCAGGCGACTGCGGGCAAGCGCTTTCATCGACTTCTCTCCGTGAATAGGTGGGCGCGCCGCACCCCCTGTCGGGCGGCGTCACGGAGTTGTAAACAAAATGTGAACGCGCCACAAGCGCCGCGAGTCAGACGGCCAGTGGGGCTAGGCGAGCAGGCCGATGCCGACGGCCACCAGGAACAGCGCGAACACCTGCCGCAGCCGCTGTCCGCCGATGCGGTGCGCGAGGCGCGTGCCCCAGGGGGCGGCCAGCACGGAGGCCGCGGCCACGCCGATCGCCGCCGGCCAGTACACGTAGCCCCAGCCGTGCGCGGGCAGGGCGCCGGCCGGGGCGTTGAACGCGTAGCCCAGCGCGCTGGCAAGCCCGATTGCGACCCCGCATGCGCTGGACGTGCCCACCGCGCGCACCGGGGCCACGCCGCGCCAGACCAGCAGCGGCACGGTCATGCTGCCGCCGCCGATTCCCACCACCGCCGACACCGCGGCGATGCCGACGCCCGCGCCGGTCATCGCCATGCCGCGCGGGGCCGGCACCTCGCGGGCGGCGTCGTGCGCACGCGCGAGCAGCAGCTGCAGCGCGGCGACCAGGCAGTAGCCCGCGACCAGCACGCGCAGCGCCTCGCCTTCCAGCCGCACCGCCACCAGCGTGCCCAGCCAGCCGCCGAGCAGCAGCCCCGGCACCATCGCGCGCACCGTTGGCCACAGCACGCTGCCGCGCCGCGCATGCGCGCGCGCCGATGCCGCGGCGGTGAGGATGATCGACGCCAGCGAACTGGCCAGCGCCGCGTGCATCGCTGCCTCCGGCGGCACGCCCACGCGCGGCAGGCCCCAGGCCAGCGCGGCGACCAGCACCAGACCGCCACCGACGCCCAGCAGCCCCGCCAGCACGCCGGCCACCACGCCCAGCACCGGGAACCACAGCCATTCGAGCATCGCGTTGGTCGCCGGGTCGCGCGCGGAGCGCACGCAGGGCGCGCACGTTAACGCGCGTTCGCGCCGCGTTGCGCGGCGTGTGCCTACGCTCGCGTGCATGATCCGACACCCCTTCGGCACGCTGGCCCTCGCGTGCATCGCCCTCGCCGCCGCGACCGCCTGCGCGCAGTCGCGTCCCGAGCCCACCACGGCGGCGCCCGCCGCGGCCCGCGTGGCACCCGGCGTGCCGTCGATGGCCGCCCTGGTCGACCCGCAGCGCGCGCGCGTGGGCCAGGCGATCGCCGACGCCGAACGCGGCACCTTCGATGCCGCCGCCTACGCCGACATCGCGCGGCACCCGCTGTACGGCTGGGTCGAGTTCGCCGCCGCGCGGCGCGACATCGACACCGTCGACGCCGCGCGCATGCGCGCGCTGCTGGCCCGCTACGACGGCCAGGCCGCCGGCACGGCGCTGCGCGCGCTGTGGCTGGCGGCGTTGTCGCGGCGCGAGGACTGGCCGGGGTTCCTGGCCGACTGGCGCGACGGCATCGACGACCTGACCCTGCGCTGCGCGCACCTGCACGCACGCGCGGCGCAAGGCCGCACCGACGCCGCGTGGACGCAGGACGCCCAGACGCTCTGGCGCGAGGCCGACGTCGCCCTGCCGGGCGTGTGCGACATGCCGATGCAGCGCCTGGCCGCGCAGGGTGGCCTCGACGATGCGATGCGCTGGGCGCGCTTCGATGCCGCGCTGGCGCAGGGCCGCAGCGGGGTGATGCGCGCGGCGGCGGTGGGCCTGCCTGCAAGCGAGGCCGCGCTCGCGCAGGACTACGCGCGCTGGCTCGACGCGCCGCGCGGCGTGCCCACGCAGTGGCCGCGCACCGAGCGCAGCCGGCGCGTCGCGTCAGAAGCGCTTGCGCGCGCGGCCAAGGCGAACCCCGATGCCATCGAGGCGCAGCTGCCCGCCGTCGCGCAGGCGCTGGGCTTCAACGAAGCCGAGCGCGGACGCGTGCTGTACGAGGTCGCGCTGTGGACGGTGGCCTCCTACGGCCCGCGTTCGGCGCAACGGCTCGCCGCCGTGCCTGCCGCGAGCTACGACGTGCGCCTGCACGAGTGGCGCGCGCGCGAGGCGATGGCGCGTTCGGACTGGCCGGCGGCGCTGCGCGCGATCCGGATGATGGGCAGCGAACAGCGCGCCGATTCGCGCTGGACGTACTTCGAAGCGCGGCTGGCGGAGAAGGCCGGCGACCGCGCGGGCTCGCAGCGGCTGTACCGGCAGGCCGCGCTCAAGCCGGAGTTCCACGGCTTCCTGGCCGCCGACCGGCTCGACACCACCTACGCGCTGTGCCCGTGGCAACCCGTCGATCCCCCCGCGCTGCGCGCGCAGGTCGCGCGCGATCCCGCGCTCGTGCGTGCGCTCGGGCTGCACCTGCTCAATCGCGACGGCTGGGCCGAGCGCGAATGGAAGGACGCGCTCGGCCGCATGGACGACGTGCAGCGCCGCATCGCGGTCGAGGCCGCGCAGGCCAACGGCTGGTGGGACCGCGCGGTGTTCGGGCTGGGCAAGACGCCGGCGGGCGAGGCAAGGCCCGACGAGCTGCGGCTGTACCACCTGCGCTTCCCGCTGCACCACGACGCGACGATCCGCCGCGCCGCAGCCGCGCACCGCATCGACCCGGCGTGGGTGGCCGCCGAGATCCGCGCCGAGAGCGTGTTCGATCCCAACGCGCGCTCCAGCGCCAACGCGCAGGGGCTGATGCAGCTCATCCCGACCACCGGCATGGCCACCGCGCGCAACCTCGGCCTGCCGTGGCCGGGCCCCGATGCCCTGTTCGACCCGGACTTCAACATCACCCTGGGCACCGCGCACCTGCGCGAACTGCTCGACCGCTACGGCGGCCTGCCGTACCACGCCATCGCCGGCTACAACGCCGGTCCCGCGCCACTCAAGCGCTGGCAGGCGCAGCGGCCCGGCATGGATCCGGACTTCTGGATCGAGACGATCAGCTACAAGGAAACCCGCGATTACGTCGCCCGCGTGCTGGCCTTCAGCGTGCTCTACGACTGGCGCCTGGACGGCAGCGCGCGGCGCGTGAGCGACCGCATGGTCGGCCGCCTCGACGGCGAGCGCGTGCGTTTCGCGTGCCCGGCCGGGACCGCCGCGCCATGAGCATCGACCGCCCCGTCGTCGTGCTCGGCGGCAGCGGCTTCGTCGGCCGCCACCTCACCCGCGCGCTGGTCGATGCCGGCCATCGCGTCGTCGTGCCCACCCGCGGCGACGCGCGCAGCCACGGCACGCTCACGTTCGTCCAGGGCGACGTGTTCGACCCCGCGTTCCTCGCGCGCGTCGTCGACGGCGCCGGGGCGGTGGCCAATCTTGTCGGGATCCTCAACGAACCGGGCGATGACGGCCGGCAGTTCGAGCGTGTGTTCGTCGAACTTCCCGACCTGCTGATGGCCGCGATGCGCGATGCCGGCGTGCACCGCCTGCTGCAGATGAGCGCGCTGCATGCAGGCGCGGGCGAGAGCCATTACCTCAAGGCGCGCGGGCGCGCCGAGGACCACGTGCGCGCCTCCACGCTTAAGTGGACGCTGCTGCGCCCTTCGGTGATCGCCGGCCCGGGCGACGGGCTCTTCAACCGCTTCGACGCGCTGCTGCGCTTCGCCCCCGCGCTGCCGGTCGGCCGCGCCGACGCGCGCTTCCAGCCGGTGTGGGTGGGTGACGTGGCGCAGGCGTTCGTGCAGGCGCTGCGGCGCGATGACAGCGTGCGCGAGGCCTACGACCTCGTCGGCCCGCGGGTGATGACGCTGCGCCAGATCATCGAGGCCACGGCCGCCGCGCGCGGCCGCATGCGCGCGGTGATCGCGCTGCCCGACGCACTCGGCCGCGTGCAGGCCGAAGTGGGCGAGCACCTGCCCGGCAAGCCGATCAGCCGCGACAACTGGCGCTCGCTGCAGCTTGATTCGGTGAGCGACGACGACGGCCTGGCGCGCCTGGGCATCACCCGCACCGACCCGCTCGAGCGCATCGACGAAATCCTCGGCATCGCCCTGCGCGCTGGCTGACGCAGCGCGGCGCGTTGCCGCGATGCCTCACACGCAAACGCGATCGACGCTCCCGATAGGGTGGGCCCTGGCCCACCACCTCATCGCAGACGATCCCCGTCGATGGGCGCGGTTTCGCGCGGCCCAAGTGCCCCGCGCCCAGCCTGGCGCACGCGTCACCACGACGCTGTCGGCAGGCATGCGTCGCGGTCGGCATGCATCGCCCACAGCGCGGCAAGCGTGCGCCCGTCGCCCGGCACCACCGCCTCGGGCGCGATGTCCGCCAGCGGCCTGAGCACGAACGCGTGCCGCAGGTCCGCGCGCGGCAGCTGCAGGTTGCCCGGGCCGTCGAGCATCAGCGACGCGCCCGCGTCGTCCTCGTAGAGCACCAGGTCGATGTCCAGCGTGCGGTCGGAGAACCGCGGTGCGCCGCGGTCGCGCCCGTGCGCATCCTCCAGCGCGTGCAGCCACGCATCCAGCGCCACAGGATCGAGGTCGGTCTCGAGGACGGCCGCGGCATTGTGGAAATCCGCGCCGTCGAAGCCGACCGCGGGCGTGACGTACACCGGCGACAGCCGCACGTTGCCGAAGCGCGCGCGCAATGCATCGGCGGCGCCGCGCAGGTGCGCCATCGCGTCGATGTTGCTGCCGAGGCTCAGGTAGGCGCGCGCCATCAGCCGCCCGCGCGCGTGCGCACGATGCGCACGCCGACGCTGCGCGCGCCGCGCACCGCGCCGGGCTTGGACAGCTTCAGCGCCACGCGCGACACCGGGAATTCGTCGAGCACCACGCGCGCCACCTGTTCGGCCAGCGCTTCCACCAGCCCGTACGACGAGGCCTGCACCACCTCCACGATGCGCCGGCTCACCGCCTTGTAGTCGAGCGTGTCGGCGATGGCGTCGCTGGCCGCCGGCACGCGGTTGTCGAAGTCCATCTCGACGTCGAACACCAGCGGCTGGCGCACGCGGCGCTCCCAGTCGTAGATGCCGATCAGGGCGTCGACGGCGAGGCCTTCGATGAAGACGACGTCCATAAGCAAAGCGGGAACGGGGAACGGGGAACGGGGAATCATGCCCGGGACAGCGTCGGAGATGTGCTGGACGGGACAGCAAGCGGAGCAGCGAGCGCTCTCGCGCTCCCCCGTTCCCTGTTCCCCGTTCCCGCTTCATCCCACCGCCTTCAACTCCCCCATGTCCCACCGCGGCACCACGCGCACCGACGCGTCGTCGTGCTGGCCGGCAGCCAGCCGCAACGCGCCGGCGAACGCGATCATCGCGCCGTTGTCGGTGCAGAACCGCGGAGCGGGGAACACCGCGCGGCCGCCGCGGGCGGCGCACGCCTCCAGCAGCCGCGCGCGCAGGCGCGTGTTGGCGCCGACGCCGCCGGCGACCACCAGCGTGTCCGTGCCGGTCGCCTCCAGCGCGCGCATGCACTTGATCGCGAGCGTGTCGACCACCGCGTCCTCGAACCCGCGTGCGATGTCGGCGCGGGTGGCATCGGACTGGTCGCTGCCGCGCCAGGCCAGCAGCACCTGCGTCTTCAGGCCGCTGAAGCTGAAGTCCAGGCCCGGGCGGTCGGTCATCGGCCGGGCGAACCGGAACGCGCCCGGCGTGCCGTGTTCGGCCAGCGCCGCCAGCTGCGGGCCGCCGGGGTAGGGCAGGCCCATCAGCTTGGCGGTCTTGTCGAAGGCCTCGCCGGCGGCGTCGTCGAGCGTCTCGCCGAGCAGGCGGTACCGGCCGATCGCCTCGACGTGGACCAGCTGGGTGTGCCCGCCGGACACCAGCAGCGCGACGAACGGGGGCGCGGGCCGCCCGCCGGGCGCCTCCTCCATCAGCGGCGCCAGCAGGTGGCCTTCCATGTGGTGCACGCCGATCGCCGGCACCCCCAGCGCCCAGGCCAGCGCGCGGCCCACCCCGGCCCCGACCAGCAGCGCGCCCACCAGGCCGGGGCCGGAGGTGTACGCCACGCCGCCCAGCGCGGCGGCCGGCGTGCCGGCCTCGTCGAGCACCTGCCGGAGCAGGGGCACGAGCTTGCGCACGTGGTCGCGGCTGGCCAGCTCGGGCACCACGCCGCCGTACTCGGCGTGCAGCGCGACCTGGCTGTACAGGCCGTGGGCCAGCAGCCCGCGCGCGGTCGAGTACACCGCCACGCCGGTCTCGTCGCAGCTGGTCTCGATGCCGAGGACGGTCAGGTCGGGGGGAGTCATCCGGCCATGTTGCACCGGCCCGAGCGGCGCGGCTAGAATGCGCGGCTCGCCCGGCCCTCGGGCCGTGTCCATCGCCCGAGATCCACAGATGCCCAGCGTCAAAGTCCGCGAAAACGAGCCGTTCGAGTTTGCCCTGCGCCGCTTCAAGCGCACCTGCGAGAAGGCCGGCGTGCTGGCCGAGACCCGCAAGCGCGAGTTTTACGAGAAGCCCACCCAGGAGCGCAAGCGCAAGGCCGCCGCCGCGGTGAAGCGCCAGGCCCGCCGCAGCTCGCGCGACGTCACCAAGCGCCAGCGGATGTATTGACCGGCGGCGCCCGTCCGACACAGGCCCGGGCGCGCCGTCAAGTTCGACTCGAAGCCGGTGGCGCAGTGCGCCGCCGGCTTTTTCGTGCCCGCGCGCCGGCCTGCCCGGCGCCCACCAGGAACCCCGCCATGAGCATGAAGACCCGCCTGACCGACGACATGAAGGCCGCCATGAAGAGCGGCGACAAGCATTCGCTGGGCGTGATCCGCCTGGTCAACGCCGCGATCAAGCAGAAGGAAGTCGACGAGCGCGTGGAGCTCGACGATGCCGCGGTCATCGCCGTTCTCGACAGGATGGTCAAGCAGCGCCGTGACTCGGTGACCCAGTACGAGGCCGCCGCCCGCGAGGACCTGGCCCAGGTCGAGCGCGAGGAGATCGTGGTGATCGAGCGCTACCTGCCGGCCAAGCTCGGCGAGGCCGAGATCCTCGCGGCCATCGACGCAGCCATCGCGGAGACCGGCGCGTCGGGCCCCGCCGACATGGGCAAGCTGATGGGCCCGCTCAAGGCAAAGCTTGCGGGGCAGGCCGACATGGGCCAGGTCTCGGCGCTGGTGAAGAAGCGCCTGGCAGACTGAGCGGCCGCGGGTCCGGCCGCGCCACGCATCGTTGACGGTGCCTGCCGATAGTCGGGGCGTTCCCTGCCTCGATCCCGATCCGTTGCCGACCCCGACCCCCACGCCTGCCGACGTTCCGCACCCACGCGCCCTGCGCCGCATCGAAGTGCTCAGCGCGCGGCTGCAGCAGAGCTGGCCGGGCAAGTTCGTCCAGCGCTTCATCGAATACGACCTGCTGGCGCTGGCCGCCGCGCTGAGCTTTTACACCTTGGTGTCGCTGGCCCCGCTGGTGCTGCTGTTCCTGTGGGCCACCGCGGCGCTGGCGCCGTCGGCGCAGGAGGCGTTCTTCGGCCAAGTGGGGCAGCTGGTCGGCCGCGAGGTCGAGTCCACCGTGCGCTTGGTGGTGGAGAACGCCGAGGATCGCCCGCGCACGGGGTCCTTCGCCGCCACGATGGGCGTGCTGGCGCTGCTGGTGGGCGCCACGGCCGTGTTCGGCCAGCTGCAGGCCGCGCTCAACCGCGTGTTCCGCAGCGATGCCACGCGCCTGGGCGGGGTGCTCGAATGGCTGCGCAAGCGCCTGCTCAGCTTCGGCGTGGTGATCGGGCTGGGGTTCCTGCTGGTGGTGTCGATGGCGGTGCAGGCGGCGCTGCAGGTGCTGATGGCCTACGTGCCCGACCTGTGGCCGCTGGTCGCGGTGGCCGCCTCGTTCGTGCTGTACACGGTGGCGTTCATGGCGATGTACCACTGGCTGCCCGACCGCCGCGTCACCTGGCACCGCGCCCTGCTCGGGGGTGCGCTGACCGCGGCGCTGTTCATCGTCGGCCGCTGGGCCATCGGCCTGTACCTGGGCCGCGCCACGCTGGGCACCGCCTACGGCCCGGCCGGCGGCCTCGTCGTCATGCTGGTGTGGATGTACTACTGCGCCGGCGTGTTCCTGGTCGGCGCGCTGATCACCGCGATGCTCGACGAGCACGCCCGCGTGCGCCGCAAGCTGCGCGAGGCCCGCGCATCGGCGGGATTGCCGGGTGGCGCGGACCCCGGAGCGGATGCGGTGCGCGTGGCATCCTAGCCGACGCGTCGCGGCATTCCGCGCGCGGAGCCGACGCATGGGACATGCGCGGCAGGGACACGACCGCGATGAGCCGCACCGACCACGCCTGCCACCTTCCCCGCCCCATCCGCGCTCGCGGATGCGAGGTCGCGCGCGTGGTGCGGGTGGGCTTGCGGAGCGTGGCCCGATGAGCCGCACCCCCGACGCCTTCATCGACGATCGCGCGGCGATGGCATCGGCGCACGCTGCCGCCGAACGCGCCGCCGCGCGGGAGATAGCGGCCGTGGCGAGGCCACGTTTCCGATGAGCCGCATCCCCGACGCCTTCATCGACGATCTCCTCGCGCGCACCGACATCGTCGAGCTGATCGCATCGCGCGTCCCGCTCAAGAAGCAGGGTCGCGAGTACAGCGCGCGCTGCCCGTTCCACGACGAGCGCAGCCCGAGCTTCACGGTGTCGCCGGCCAAGCAGTTCTACCACTGCTTCGGTTGCCAGGCGCACGGCACCGCGATCAGCTTCCTGATGAACTACGACCGCCTCGAGTTCCTCGACGCGGTCGACGAACTCGCTCGCCGCGCCGGCGTCGAGGTGCCGCGCGACACCCGCGCGCGCAACGCCAACCCGGACGCCCAGGCGCTGTTCGGCGTGCTCGGCGACGCCGCGCGCTTCTACGCCCGCCAGCTCGAGCGCAGTGACGCCGCGCGTGGCTACCTGGACCGGCGCGGCGTCGGCCAGGCCATGCGCGAGCGCTACGCGATCGGCTACGCGCCCGATGGCTACAACGCCCTGCGCGATGCGCTGGGGACCGATCCGCAGCGCATGGCGCTGCTCGAGCGCGCGGGCCTGTTCTCGAAGAACGAGTCCGGCCGCGTCTACGACAAGTTCCGCGACCGCGTCATGTTCCCGATCCACGACCGCCGCGGCCGCGTGATCGCCTTCGGCGGCCGCGTGCTGTCGGCCGATGCGAGCCCGAAATACCTCAACTCGCCGGAGACCACGCTGTTCCACAAGGGCCGCGAGCTCTACGGCCTGTGGCAGGTGCGCCAGGCGCACGCGAGCATCCCGCGGCTGCTGGTCGTCGAGGGCTACATGGACGTGGTCGCGCTGGCCGAGCACGGCATCGACACCGCCGTCGCCACGCTCGGCACCGCGACCACGCCCGAGCACGCCGAGCTGCTGTTCCGCAACAGTGCCGACGTGGTGTTCTGCTTCGACGGCGACCGCGCGGGGCGCGGCGCGGCGTGGAAGGCGGTCGAATCGGTGCTGCCGCGCATGAAGGACGGCCGGCAGGCGTTCTTCCTGTTCCTGCCCGACGGCGAGGACCCCGACACGCTGGTGCGCAGCGAGGGCGCGGCCGCGTTCGAGGCGCGCATCGCGCAGGCCACGCCGCTGTCGCAGTTCGTGTTCGACACGCTCGGCCGCGACGTCAACCTGTCCACGCTCGAAGGCAGGAGCCGCCTGGCCGAGCGCGCGAAACCGCTGCTGGCGCAGATCCCCGACGGCGCGTTCGGTGACCTGATGCGCGCGCGGCTGGCCGAGCTGACCGGCGTCGGCCGCCGCGTCGCCGAACCCGCCCCGGCCGCGCGCGCGGTGCCGGTGCGCGACGCGGCCAACCGCCCGAGCCTGGTGCGCAGCGCGATCCACGCGCTGCTGCAGGAGCCGCAACTGGCGCTGGCCGTCGCCCTGCCGCTGCCGTTCGCCGGCAGCACCATCCGCGGCATCGGCCTGCTCGACGCGCTGATCCTGCTCGTGCACGCGCGCCCGGACATCACCACCGGCGGCATCCTCGAGCACTTCGAGGGCCACGACGACGGCCCCGCGCTGCAGAAGCTGGCCACCGCGCCGCTGGTCCAGGCCACCGCCGCCACCCCCCTGGACGAGCGCGTGCTCGATGACGCGGCGATGCGCCAGCAAGTCTTCAACGACGCCATCGCACGGCTTGCGAAGCAGGCCCTGCGCGAGCGCACCGCGGTGCTGCAGTCGCGGATGGGCGCGCTCGACGACGCCGAGAAGGCCGAACTGCGCGGCCTGCTGCAGGCCGGCGCCGGGCTGGCCTGAGCCGGCCCGGCACGCGGCGCGCATCGCACCGGGTGCGAGCGCGCCGCGGCACACTGCGCGAGGCGACGCGGGAGGGCCCATGGACAACGTGCTGATGCTGCTGCTGGGCGCGGCGCTCACGTGGCTGTTCTATTTCGTGCAGCGGCGCGTGGAGCGCAGGCGCACGCACGAGGCGATCGCGCGCAACGCGCAGCTGCTCGCGCTGCGCCAGGGCATGGCCGCGGCGAAGGTGAGCTTCGAGGAGCTCGCGCAGTTCGAGCGCCGGCTGATCGGCCAGGCCGAGTCGGCGGTGCGCAACGCCGACCGCCTGGTCGCGCGCGCCGAGGTGCTCAGCCGCGAGGACGCGGCGGCGCTGCGCGATCGCGCCGCGCTGAGCGCCGACGCGCAGGCCACGCTGGCTCGCACCGACGCGCGCCTGTCCGGGCAGGTGCAGGCGATGCGCGCGCAGCTTGACGGCGAGCCGCTGGACGCCTTCGACGCCGCGCACGCCGCCTGGCTGGACTACCGCGAGCGCTACGCGCGCTTCATCGCGATGGCCTACGCCGGAGGCACGCTGGCCCCGCTGATGCGCGCGGTAACGATCGATTCGGTGACCGCGATGTGGATCACCGAGCTCGACACGCAGCTGGGCGTGGTCGACGGCGACGCGGCCGACGACCACGACGATGCCGACGAGGTCCATGATCCGGACGATGCGCCCGACCGCGGGCCCTCGCGCGGGACCTGAGGACGGGAACCGCGCATGCAACGCCACGCGGATCGCGCCGCGCCGTGTTCACCGACGCGACGTGACGATGCGACGTGTCGATGCGGTGCGTCGATGCGGTGCGTCGATGGGAGGGATGAACGTGGTCCGTGACCCGGGAGGTCCCTGCAATGCCGCTGCCTGCCGCTGACCTGGTCGATTTCTGGCGCGATGCCGGCCCCGCGCGCTGGTTCGCCCGCGACGCCGCGTTCGATGCGCGCTGCGCGGCGTTCGTCGACGACCACCATGCCGCCGCGCGAGGCGAGCGCGATGGGTGGGCGGCCACGCCCGACGGCGCGCTGGCGCTGGTGCTGCTGCTCGACCAGATCCCGCGCAACGTGTTCCGCGGCAGCGCGCACGCATTCGCGACCGATCCATTGGCGCGACGCATCGCCGCGGCCGCGATCGACGCCGGCATGGACCGCGCGATCGAACCCGGCCTGCGCGTGTTCCTGTACCTGCCGTTCGAGCATTCGGAATCGTTGGCCGACCAGCACCGCGCGGTCGCGCTGGTCGAGGCGCTCGACGGTGCGCAGGGTGGGACCTTCAGCGACTACGCGCGCCGGCACCGCGACGTGGTCGCGCGCTTCGGCCGCTTTCCGCACCGCAACCGCGCACTGGGCCGCGACAGCACGCCCGACGAACAGGCGTGGCTGGATGCGGGAGGTGGGTTCTAGGTCGCTTCGCCGCGCGTCTGCGGATGCAGCCCGTCATCTGGCGCGTTCGCCGGGCCACGGATGTGGCCGCCGCGTCCACTTGCCCGTCATCCCCGCGAAGGCGGGGATCCAGTGACCTTGTGCTCAAGGCACACCGACCGCAGCGCGGGTTTCGACGCACGGTCCTTCCACTGCGCCTGTGTGGCGTCGGCGGACATGATGGGCGGTGCAACGCCCGGCAAGATCGGGGCGACAGGGTTTTGCCTGCAAGCGCCCGCGATTCGATCGTCGCGGAGTGGTGGCAGTGCAGGCCGCTGCGCGGGCACGCCTCTACGGATCAATACCGCGGCACGGACGGATCGACGTCGGCCCACGCATCGATGCCACCGGCCACGTTGTGCACCGACGTGAACCCGAGCCCGCGCGCCTGTTCGCCGGCCTGGCGGCTGCGCGTGCCGTGGTGGCAGAGGAAGGCGACCGGGGTGTCGCGCGGCAGTGCTTCGAGGCCGGACAGGCCCGCATCGAAGGTCTCGAACGCGACCGGCGCGGACGCCAGCGCGCGTTCGTCCGCCGGGCGCACGTCGAACAGGCGCAGCGTGCCGGCGCGCACGCGCGTGGCGGCGTCGGCGGGGTCGAGTTCGACCACCGGCGCCGGGGCCAGCGGATGCGTGGCGACCAGGCCGCGCCCGCGATGGTCGTCCACCCAGTCGATGGACAGCCCATCGGCCAAGCGCAGCTGCATCGCGTCGAACTGCAGCGTGACTCCGTCGACGTCCACGCGCACCGCGGCGTCGTCCAGCGGCACCAGCTGCAGGCGCGCGCGGCGCATCGCGTCGATGTCCACGCCCACCGCATAGCCGCCGCCCGCGTTGGCGATGGCATCGCGCAGCACGTCCAGCGCCGCGCGGCTGACCTCGATCGCCGGCGGCGAGCGGTCCGGCGCCGGCAGGCCCAGCAGCGCGTGCAGCTCGCCGCTGGCGGTCATCTGGCCGACGATGTCGCAGCCGCCGACCAGCTGGCCATCGACGTACAGCTGGGGGATCGTCGGCCAGTCGCCATAGGCCTTGATGCCTTCGCGCACCTCGGGGTCCGCGAGCACGTCGACATGCGCGTACGGCACGCCGAGCGAAGCGAGCGCGCCCACGGTTTTCGCCGAGAAACCGCATTGCGGCCCACCCGGCGTGCCCTTCATGAACAGCACGATGCGGTTGGCGGACAGCAGCGCGTCGATGCGCGCGCGCAGGGCAGGATCGAGGGACATGGCGGGACGGGCAGTGCGGGGGCGCGCAGTGTAGGCGGCGGGCGTCGCGCATCGCGATGGCATGATCGCCGCATGCCCACGCTGCACCGCCCACCCCGCCGCCCGCATGCGTGGCTCCCCCTGTTCGCGGCCTCGCAGGGAGTCGTGGTGGTGGCGTGGCTCGCCAGCGGCTGGCAGGTCGGCCTGCCGCTGATGCTGCTCACGCACGGCGCGATGGTCTGGGGCACGTTGTGGCCGCGCTCGCGGCTGTTTTCGCCGGTCGCCACGCGTTTCACCACGACGGCGCGCGAGGTGTGGCTGACCATCGACGACGGCCCGTCGGCCGACACCGCGGCGGTGCTCGACGTGCTCGACGCGCACGGCGCGAAGGCGACGTTCTTCCTGGTCGGCGCGCGCGCGCGGGCGCGCCCGGATGCGGTGCGCGAGATCGCGCGGCGCGGGCACGGTATCGGCAACCACACCGACGGCCACGCGTCGGCCTGGTTCTGGGCGCAGGGCCCGCGGCGCGTGCGGCGCGAGGTGGACGCCGCGCAGGCCACGCTTCGCGAGCTCACCGGGGTCGCCCCGCGCTGGTTCCGCGGCGTGGTCGGCATGTGCAACCCGTTCGTGGCCGCGGCCATCGCCCCGCACGGCCTCGCGCGCGCGGCGTGGAGCGCGCGCGGGTTCGATGCGGTGAGCGCGTCGCCTGAAACGGTGGTCGCACGCATCGAGCGCGACCTCGCGCCGGGGGCGATCGTGCTGCTGCACGAGGGCGCGGCACATGGCGGCAACCTCGAGACTCTTCGCCTCCTGCTGCAGCGGCTGGATGCGCTCGGGTATCGCTGCGTGGTGCCGGACGTGCGCGCGTAGCCGCGCAGGGCGGACGCGACATGGCGTGCGCAGGCCTGGATGGGCCTTGGCCCACCGTTACCCCCGCGCCGGTGGGCTGAAGCCCACCCTATGGAGCTGCGCGACAACCACGCAGTTCTTGCACGGCGTGAGCCCGTACAGCCGACATAGGGTGGGCCTTGGCCCACCATGGCCACGCGGCGGTGGGCTGAAGCCCACCCTATCGAACTGCCGCAGGCGCGCAGGCGCGCCGCTACGACATGCGGAGGCTCAATCGCGCTGCGCGACCACCAGCCAGTTGTTGAACGGCGTGCGCCCGTACAGCGGTTCGAAGGTGGCGCGCAGGCCCGCGGCGTGCAGCCGTGCCTGCAGCGCGTCGCGGCGCGGGTAGGCGCGGAGCGACGACGGCATCCAGCGCACGATCCTCGAGAACACGTCCACGCCGCGCGTGATGCGCGCGCGCCCGCTGCCATCGTCCAGGCCGGTGCGGATCACCAGCCGCGCGCCCGGCGTGAGCATGGCGACGGCCCCGGCGAGCGTGGCGTCCTGTGCGGCCGGGTCGATGAACTGCAGCACGTCGAGGATCGCCACGCTGCCCGAATGCGCGGGCTGGCCGCGTTCGAGGTCGAGCACTTCGAAGGCGACGTCCTGCAGCCGCGCGCGTGTCGCCGCCAGCCGCGCGTGCTCGATCTTGCGCGCGACCACGTCCACCCCGCGGTAGGCCATCGCCTGGCCGTCGCGGCGCAGCGCATGCGCCAGCAGGCCCATGCCGCAGCCGATGTCGAGCAACGGCGCATCGCATCCACGCAGGGCGTTGCACACGCCCGGATAGAGCGGGTCGCTGGCGAGCTTGGCGCGGGTGTAGAAGTACGCGTGCCGGTTGCCCAGCGGGTGCGCGGGACGGAACGCATCGGCGATCGCGCGCGCGTCGCGCGCGGGCATGGGCTGCGTGGCGGTACTCATGGCGCCGCCAGTGCCGCGCGCGCGGCGGGATGGACCAGTCGCGCCCAGGTCGCGTGCAGTGGTGCGGCGGGATGCAGGCGGTCGTCGACCAGCTGCGCGGCGTCGCTCCGGCTGGCGGCGGTGATGTCGACGAAGGCCACGCCGCGTGCATCCGCGATGCCACGCGCGGCGGCGTTGTAGGCATCGATCTCGGCGGCAATCCGCGCAGGGCCGCGCACGTCGTCGGCACCGAACGGCGTCGCGCCCCAGTCCGGGATCGACACCGCCACCACGCGCGCCGCGTTGCCGCCGGCCAGCGCGATTGCGCGGTCCAGCAGCGCGGTGAATTCGCCCGTGTAGTCGGCCAGCGTGCGTCCGCGGTACTGGTTGTTGACGCCGATCAGCAGGGTCACGAAGTCCCACGTGCCCAGCGGCTCGGCCGCGTCCATCGCGGCGGCCAGCTCGTCGGTGGTCCAGCCGGTGGTTGCAATCACGCGCGGATCGCGCAGGTCGATGCCGTCCTCGCGCAGCGCATGCGCGAGGACGTCAGGCCAGCGCGCGTCGGCGGGCACGCCCTCGCCGATGGTGTAGCTGTCGCCGAGGGCGAGATAACGCATGCAGTGGATTCCGGGGATGCGGTGGGCGGTGCAGGCCATCGTCGCGAGGGCGAGCAGGACCGCGAGGCTCGTGCGCCAGCACGCGTGCATCGCAATGTGCCCCATCGCGGCCATGCGACACGGTCGCACGGCGACCGGGCAAAGGCGAGCGTGGCCTCGCGCGGATCCAGCCTTCGTCGCACGTGCGTCGCGGGCCGCGGGCCCGCATGCGTCCACGCGCCGCGCGCGCGACGCTGCGGGGATCAGGCCACCGCCGCCGTCGCCGCCATCCGGCCCACGTGCCGGTCCAGCACGCGTTCGATGCGGGCGAACACCTCGCGCACCTGCGCGGGCTCGGGCAGCAGGGTCACGCGGAAATGGTTGCGGTAGGGCACGTTGAAGCTCGAACCGGGCACGACCAGCACGTCCTCGGTCTCCAGCAGCTCCAGCGCGAATGCATGGTCGTCGAAGCCGCGCGCGGCCGCGCCGACCACCGCCGGGAACGCATACAGCGCGCCGGCAGGCGCCACCAGTTCGAGGTGGCGGCTGGCGGCGATGCTGTCGATCACCGCACGCCGCGTCTCGTACAGGCGCCCGCCCGGCGCGCACAGCGGCGCGATGGTGTCCTCGCCGTGCAGCGCGGCGTCGATGGCGAACTGCCCCGGCACGTTGGCGCACAGGCGCAGCGCGCCGAGCAGGTCCATCGCGTGGTGGAAGTCGCCCGACGCCATCGGGTCGCCCGACAGCACCGCCCAGCCCACGCGCCAGCCGCAGGCGCGGTGCACCTTCGACAGCCCGCCGAACGACAGGCACGGCAGCTCGCCGGCGATCGGCGCCAGCGGCTCGTAGCGCGCGGCATCGAAGGTGATCGCGTCGTAGATCTCGTCGCTCATCAGCAGCAGGTGGTGGCGCTGCGCGATGGCGACGATGCGCTCGAGCAGCGCGCGCGGATACACCGCGCCGGTGGGGTTGTTCGGGTTGATCAGCACGATCGCGCGCGTGCGGCTCGACACCAGCGCCTCGATCTCGTCGGGATCGGGCAAAAACCCGTTCTCCGGCAGGCAGCGGTAGTACACCGGGCGGCCGTCGTTGAGGATCGTGGCCGCGCTCCACAGCGGGTAGTCGGGCGAGGGCAGCAGCACCTCGTCGCCGGGGTTGAGCAGCGCGCGCAGGCTGAGGTCGATCAGTTCGCTGACGCCGTTGCCGATGAACACGCGTTCGGGCGACGCGTTGGGCGTGCCGCGCGCGCGGTGGAAGGCGGCGATCGCCTCGCGCGCCGCGGGCAGGCCCTGCTGGTGCGTGTACGGGTCGGTGGCGTGGATGTGGTCTGCGATCGCGCGCTGCAGGTGCTCGGGGGCGCGGAAGCCGAACGCCCCCGGGTTGCCGATGTTGAGCTTGATCTGCGTGCGCCCCTGCGCCTCCAGCTCGCGCGCGCGCCGGGCCAGTTCGCCGCGGATCTCGTAGCGCACTTCGGACAGGCGTTCGCGGGTCTTGAGCGGGGGCAGCGGCATCGGGTGGCGGTTGGTGAAAAAAGTGCCGGTGAGCCTACCCGAAAACGCGGCCGCGCCGCCCGCCAGGCCGCCGTTCCCGCGCGTGGCCGGCGCGCCGGGTCCGGTGCCTCGCTAAGATCGCGCCATGCCTTCGCCCCGCGCCTGCGTTTGAACCCCGTCGCCGCCCTGCAGGCGATCGGCTGGCCCGTGGACGGCCCGTCGCCGGCAGGCTGGCCCGAGGTGCTCGCCGCGCACCCGCAGGCGCGCCCCGCGCGGGTGGTCGAGCAGCACCGCAGCGGCTACGTGGTGGCCGAGGACACCGACGCCACCCACGCGGTCGAATCGCCCGCCGAGTGGCAGCGCGCGCCGGGCTACCGCAGGAACAGCGTGCCGGCCGAAGCGCGGGCCGCGGTGGGCGACTGGGTGCTGCTGGAAGGCGCGCACCCGCGCGCGAAGATCGTCGCGCTGCTGCCGCGGCGCACCGCGATCAAGCGCGGCGCGGCGGGCGAGCATTACAAGCAACAGGTGATCGCCGCCAATGTCGACGTGGTGTTCGTGGTCTGCGGCTTGGATGCGGACTTCAACCCGCGGCGCATCGAGCGCTACTTGCTGCTGGTGGCCGGCAGCGGCGCCACGCCGGTGGTGGTGCTGACCAAGGCGGACCTCGCGGGCGACGTACCGGGCAGCGTCGACGCGCTGATGGCGCTGGCCGCGCAGGGCGTCGCCGTGCGCACCCTCAACGCGCGCGAGGTCGACAGCGTCGCCGCGCTGCATCCGTACCTGCCGGCGGGCACCACAGCGGTGCTGGTGGGATCAAGCGGCGCCGGCAAGTCCACGCTCACCAACACGCTGCTCGGCATCGAGCGCATGAAGACCGCCGCGGTGCGCGAATCCGACGCGCGCGGCCGCCACACCACCACGCACCGCGCGCTGATCGCGCTGCCCACCGGTGCCTGCCTGATCGACACGCCGGGCATGCGCGAGCTCAAGCCCACCGGCGAGGAAGTGGTGGAGGACAGCTTCGCCGATGTCGAGGCGCTGGCCGAGGTCTGCCGCTTCCGCGACTGCACGCACGACCGCGAACCCGGCTGCGCGGTGCGCGCGGCGGTCGAGGCCGGCACGGTCGACTCGGCGCGCGTGGCCAACTTCCTAAAGCTGCGCGACGAGGTCGCCGGCGCGGCCAACCAGCTCGCCACGCGCCTGGCCAGCAAGGCCAACGCCCGCGTGCAGGGCAAGGCGCTGGGCAAGCGGCTCGATGAAAAGTATGGAAAGCACTGACTTCACTGGGGTCATTCGCCGCCACGCGGCTCGTCGGCGTTGTCCGCACGCCCGACTCTGGGGAGACGCGCGAGCGACGCAGCACCCCCCCCGTTCCCCGTTCCCTGTTCCCCGTTCCCCGCTCCACCCATGACCCCCGCGCCCGCCGCCATCGCCCACCACGCCGCGCTGGATGCGCGCATGGCGCGCGTGGCACGCGAGATCAAGCTGCTCACCCTGGCCAGCTGGCCGGCGCACGTGGAGCACGAGTTCCTCGCCGCCGAAGCCGGCGGCACCGCGCTCGCGCCGCGCATCGAATACCCGCGCATCGACTTCACCGACGTGCGCGCCGAGCTGGCGCTGGTCGCACGCGAGGCCGACAGCGACGATCCACTCGGCCGTTACCTGTGCGAGTCCGCCGACAGCTGGACCTGCGCCGCGCGGCTGTGCGAGGCACTGGGCACCGCGGCGGTGACCGAGCATTCGGTGCACCTGTTCGGCAAGCCCGACGCGCCGCTGCCCGGCAATGGTCCCACCACGCGCGAGGCAGCACGACATTTCATCGCCATCGCCAACGAGCTCGACCACGCCTTGCTCGCGCCCAGCGAGCACGTCGAGATCTCCGCCACCGCGCTGCGACTGCAGCTGCAGCGCGACCTCGACGATTACTTCGACGACCGCATCATCGAGGTGGTGCTCGATCCCACGCTGATCGCCAAGGCCGCCGCCGGCGCCAACCGCATCCGCCTGCGCAGCGGCGCCGCGTTCTCCGATTACGACCGCCAGCAGCTCTTGCAGCACGAGGCGTTCGTGCACTCGATCACCGCGCTCAACGGCCGCGAGCAGCCGGTGCTGGGCAGCCTGTCGCTGGCCAGCCCGCGCACCACCGCCACGCAGGAAGGCTTGGCGACGTTCGCCGAACAGATCACCGGCAGCATCGACATCGGCCGCATGAAGCGTTTGTCGCTGCGCATCGAGGCCGTCGCCATGGCGCTCGATGGCGCCGATTTCGTCGAGGTCTACCGCTACTTCGTCGCCGCCGGGCAGACGCGCGCCGACAGCTTCGCCAGCGCCCAGCGCGTGTTCCGCGGCGTGCCCACCAGCGGCGGCCACGCCTTCACCAAGGACGCGGTGTACCTGCGCGGCCTGGTCGGCGTGCACACATTCTTCCGCTGGGCGCTGCGGCAACGCAAGCTGCACCTGTGCCGCTGGCTGTTCGCCGGCAAGATGACTCTGGCCGACGTGCAGCGCTTCGAGCCGCTGTTCACCGCCGACGCCGACGGCCCGCCGGTGCTGGTGCCGCCGCGCTGGGTACCGCCGTGGGTGGCACGCGCGAACGGCCTGGCCGGGATGCTCGGGTTCTCGCTGTTCGCCAACCGCATCCGCCTGGACGCCATCGCCGGCGGCGACGGGCCGCTGGAGATCTAAAACCCCCTCCCCTTCAAGGGGAGGGCTGGGGTGGGGATGGTGGTTGGCGGACCGGCGAAGACAACGCATCGGCGAGGAACACCATCCCCACCCCAACCCTCCCCTTGAAGGGGGCAAGGACGAGCGCTTGCGCGGCAATGCCGCGCGCCCGCCGCAGCGCCAGCGCATAAGCGCTGGCCGGACGGGCTTGAAAGCGCCGCTAGAATCAAACGCCCCGCACCGGTGGCCGCCCCGCATGTCCGACGACCTCAAGCAGTCCGCGCTCGACTACCACCGCCTGTCGCCGCCGGGGAAGATCAAGGTCACCGCGACCAAGCCGATGGTCACCCAGCGCGACCTCGCGCTCGCGTACTCGCCCGGCGTGGCCTACGCCTGCGAGGCCATCGTCGCCGACCCCAACGCGGCGTCGGAACTCACCGCGCGCGGCAACCTCGTCGCGGTGATCTCCAACGGCACCGCGGTACTCGGCCTCGGCGACATCGGCCCGCTCGCCGGCAAGCCGGTGATGGAAGGCAAGGGCGTGCTGTTCCAGAAGTTCGCCGGCATCGACGTGTTCGACATCGAGATCGACGAGAAGGACCCGGACAAGCTCGTCGACATCATCGCCAGCCTCGAGCCCACGTTCGGCGGCATCAACCTCGAGGACATCAAGGCGCCGGAGTGCTTCATCGTCGAGCGCAAGCTGCGCGAGCGCATGCACATCCCGGTGTTCCACGACGACCAGCACGGCACCGCGATCATCGTCGGCGCCGCTGTGCTCAACGCGCTGGAGATCGTCGGCAAGAAGATCGAGGACGTGCGGCTGGCCACCAGCGGCGCCGGCGCGGCGGGCATCGCCTGCCTCGACATGCTGGTGGCGCTGGGCATGAACCCGCAGAACATCCTCGCGGTCGACCGCGACGGCGTGCTGCACACCGGCCGCGGCAACATGGATCCGGACAAGCAGCGCTACGCGCGCGAAACGCCGCACCGAACGCTCGACGACATCATCACCGGCGCCGACATCTTCCTCGGCCTGTCGGCCGGCGGCGTGCTCAAGCCGGAGATGGTTGCCAGGATGGCCGAGAAGCCGGTGATCCTCGCGCTCGCCAATCCGTATCCGGAGATCCTCCCGGAGGACGCGAAGAAAGTGCGTCCCGACTGCATCATCGCGACGGGCCGCAGCGACTACCCCAACCAGGTCAACAACGCGCTGTGCTTCCCGTACATCTTCCGCGGCGCGCTGGATGTGGGCGCCACGGAGATCAACGAGGCGATGAAGCTCGCCTGCGTGCGCGCGATCGCCAAGCTCGCGCGCATGGAGGCCGGTGATCTCGCGTCCGCGTACGGCGGCGAGGTGCCGACCTTCGGCCCCGACTACCTCATCCCGCGCCCGTTCGATCCGCGCCTGCTGGTGCTGCTGGCTCCCGCGGTGGCGCGCGCGGCGATGGAATCGGGCATGGCCACGCGCCCGATCGCCGACATGCGCGCCTACGAGGAGAAGCTCGGCCAGTTCATCTACCGCACGGGCCTGTTGATGAAGCCGGTGTACGACCGCGCGCGCAGCGACCTCAAGCGCGTGGTGTACGCGGAAGGCGAGGAGGAAACCGTGCTGCGCGCCGTGCAGACGGTGATCGACGAAGGCCTCGCGCGGCCCATCCTGATCGGCCGCCCCGACGTCATCGAGACGCGCATCCAGCGCCTGGGCCTGCGGATGCGCGCGGGCACCGACTTCGAGTTGACCAACATCAACTCGGACCCGCGCTTCGACGACTACTGGCAGCAGTACCACGCGCTCACCGAACGCCGCGGCGTGACCCCTTCGGCGGCGAAGAACCTGCTGCGCTCGCGCCCCACGCTGATCGCCGCGCTGATGGTCGAGCGCGGCGAGGCCGACGCGATGATCTGCGGGCTGGTCGGGCGCTTCCACAAGAAGCTCGGTTACCTGCGCAGCGTCTTCGACTTCGACAAGGGCGTCACCGGTACCGCGGCGATGACCGGCGTCATCAACGAGCAGGGGACCTGGTTCTTCCTCGACACCCACGTGCAGTACGACCCGTCGGCCGAGCAGCTGGCCGAGGCCACCCTGCAGGCGTCATACCGCCTCAAGCTGTTCGGCATCGAACCCAAGGTCGCGTTGCTGTCGCACAGCAACTTCGGCAGCCACGACACGCTGTCGGCGGCCAAGATGCGCCGCGTGCGCGAGATCCTCGCCCACCGCATGCCGAAACTCGAAGTCGACGGCGAGATGATGGCCGACACCGCCTGGGACGACGGCCTGCGCCACCGCATCTTCCCCAACACCACGCTCAAGGGCCGCGCCAACCTGTTCGTGCTGCCGAACCTGGACGCGGCCAACATCACCTACAACATGGTGCGCGTGATGACCGACGGCGTCGCCATCGGCCCCGCGCTGATGGGCCTCGACAAGCCCGCACACATCCTCACCCCCGCCAGCACGCCGCGCCGCGTGGTCAACATGACCGCGCTCGCCGCCGTCGACGCGCAGATCCGCGCCTCGATGGGCGGCCACGCGCCAGAGCGGCCGGTCGCCGTGGAGACGCCACACGAGGACGTCAACACCGAGGCGCGCTGAGGCTCCCCTGGCGTGTTGCTGGATGGCACATGGAGTACCTGCGTCGCCAGCAATTCTCGCGCCGCTGCACCTGCTCGTCATCGCCGCACCGGCGGGGTCTAAGGAGTCACATCGGCCCTGGCTCGTCATCCCCGCGCAGGCGGGGATCCGTGGACGTTGCTCCTTCCTCCGCTCGTCATCCCCGCGTAGGCGGGGATCCAGTGACCTTGTTGTTTGCGAATTAGTCGAGCCGACTCGCCGTTCGCAGGTCTGTTGTGCCCCCTCCCCTTCAAGGGGAGGGTTGGGGTGGGGATGGTGTGCCTTGACCGTGCGCAGGATTTCGTTTCCGAGCGAAGCTCGATCGCTTTGACCCGCTTAAGCGTGCGACCTTCTTTCTTTGCTCGGGCAAAGAAGCGTAGGCAGAGAAAGCGCGCCAGTGCTCGCTCGGTCCTCCAAGCGCAAGACAAGGTCACTGGATCCCCGCCTGCGCGGGGATGACGAATCAAAGCAGGACCACGTGCAGCGTCCACGGATCCCCACCTACGCGGGGATGACGACCGAGCGTGCCGGCAGCGCCTCTGCAATCGTTTTCATCCGCCCGAGCGCAAGGCACCGGCACGCCGCCAGTGCGCCGAAAGCGCCCGAAAAAAGCCTAAACGACGAATCACACGACGCCCAACCCCACCCGCACCGCGTCATGCCTTCCCCGACCCCACGTGCTACACCGCCGCACCGCATGCCTCCATGCGGGCATGCCTGGGGAGGCATCCATGGGGTTGTCCACGCTCGATACCGCCATCGTGCTCGCGTACCTCGCGGGCATCTTCGTGCTCGCGCAGTGGGTGTCGCGCGAGAAGGGCGGGCAGGCGAAATCCGCGCAGGACTACTTCCTCGCCTCGCGCGCGCTGCCGTGGTGGGCGATCGGTGCGTCGCTGATCGCCGCCAACATCTCCGCCGAGCAGATCATCGGCATGTCGGGCTCCGGCTACGCGCTTGGGCTTGCGATCGCGTCGTACGAATGGATGGCGGCGCTCACCCTGCTGATCGTCGGCAAGTTCTTCCTGCCGGTGTTCCTGCGCAACGGCATCACGACCATGCCGCAGTTCCTGCTGGAGCGCTACGGCATGCGCATCCGCACCCTGATGGCGGTGTTCTGGCTGGGCCTGTACGTGTTCGTCAACCTGACCAGCATCCTGTGGCTGGGCTCGCTCGCGGTCGGACAGGTCACCGGCATGGACCAGATGCTGGCACTGGCCCTGCTCGGGATCTTCGCCCTCGCGTACCAGCTGTACGGCGGCCTCAAGGCCGTCGCGCTGACCGACATCGTGCAGGTCACGCTGCTGGTGCTCGGCGGGTTGCTGGTGGCCGGCATCACGTTGTCGCGCATCGGTGACGGCAGCGTCGCCAGCGGCTTCATGACGTTGTGGAATACCCATCCCGACAAGTTCGAGATGATCCTCTCGCCCGACAACCCGTTCTACAAGGACCTGCCGGGCCTGTCCGTGCTGCTGGGCGGCATGTGGGTGATGAACGTCAGCTACTGGGGATTCAACCAGTACATCATCCAGCGCGCGCTGGCGGCCAAGGACCTGGCCGAGGCGCAGAAGGGCGTGGTGTTCGCCGCATTCCTGAAACTCCTGATGCCCGTGGTCGTTGTGCTGCCCGGCATCGCCGCGGTGATGCTGGCCCCGGGGCTCGACCGCCCCGACAAGGCCTATCCCACGATGATGACCCTGCTGCCCACCGGCGTGCTCGGCATCGTGTTCGCCGCGCTGGTGGCCGCCGTCGTCGCCTCGCTCGCCTCGAAGATCAACTCGGTGGCGACCATCTACACGCTCGACTTCCACGCCGCGCGCCGACCGGATCTCTCGCAGGCGCAGCTCGTGCGCGTCGGGCGCATCGCGGCCATCGTCGCCATCGCGCTGGCCATCGCCACCGCACGCCCGCTGCTGGGCTCGTTCGACCAGGGCTTCCAGTACATCCAGGAATACACCGGCTTCTTCACCCCGGGCATCGTGGTGATCTTCGTGCTGGGCCTGTTCTGGAAGCGCGCCAACGAGGCCGGCGCGCTGGCCGCGGCGATCGGCTCGTTCGCGCTGTCCATCGTGCTCAAGCTCGCCTGGCCGGCGCTGCCCTTCATGGACCGCGTAGGGCTGGTCTTCCTCCTCGCATTGGCGCTGGCCGTCGGCGTCTCGCTGGCCACGAAGGCCGCGCCCACGCGCGACCGCATCCGCACCGACGACGTGGTCTACGCCACGCCCGCCTCGTTCAACATGGCCTCCATCGCCGTCATCGCCATCCTGGTCGCTCTCTACACAATCTTCTGGTGAGGCCCCGCGCGACGGATCACGCACGGCCACTCGCCCAGCTCACGTAGCCCGGGTAAGCGCAGCGCACCCGGGTTAGACCGGCACGCATGAATGACCGGCTCCGCGAAAAAACCGGGGTGCGCTGCGCTTACCCGGGCTACGGTCGGACGCCCCGCGCGCATACGCCGCCGCATGCGCTGAATACGACCCCACGCGCGCCGGCCCCCACGCACCCCCACGCTAGAATCCGGGCTCTAGAACGACACGAGGCGCGGCACCGGCCGCGATCCGCATGAGCCCCATCGACGACCTCCGCCACGCGCTCTCCGATGTCCTGGCCGACGACCCGGATCCGGTCGAGACTCGCGAATGGGTGGAGTCGGTGCAGGCGGTCATCGCCCGCGATGGCGCCGAGCGCGCGCACCAGCTGCTCGAGGGCATGGTCGAGGTCACGCGCCGCGCCGGCGCGCACCTGCCGTTCAACCCCACCACCGAGTACATCAACACCATCCCCGCGCACCTGGAGGCCAAGAGCCCCGGTGACGCCGCGCTGGAATGGCGCATCCGCTCGATCCTGCGCTGGAACGCGATGGCGATGGTCGTGCGCGCCAACCGCAAGCCGGGCGACCTCGGCGGCCACATCGCCTCGTTCGCATCCAGCGCCACGCTGTACGACGTCGGCTTCAACCACTTCTGGCGCGCGCCCAGCGAACAGCATCCCGGCGACCTGCTCTACATCCAGGGCCATTCCTCGCCCGGCATCTACGCGCGCAGCTTCCTGGAAGGGCGCATCAGCGAAAGCCAGCTCGACCACTTCCGCATGGAGGTCGATGGCCGCGGCATCCCCAGCTATCCGCATCCGTGGCTGATGCCCGACTACTGGCAGACGCCCACCGTGTCGATGGGCCTGGGTCCCATCGCCGCCATCTACCAGGCGCGCAACTGGAAGTATTTGGAGGGCCGCGGCCTGATGCCGAAGACCGACCGCAAGGTCTGGTGCTTCCTCGGCGATGGCGAGACCGACGAGCCCGAATCCCTCGGTGCGATCTCCGTCGCCGGGCGCGACGGCCTCGACAACCTCGTGTTCGTCGTCAACTGCAACCTGCAGCGCCTGGACGGCCCGGTGCGCGGCAACGGCAAGATCATCCAGGAGCTTGAAGGCCAGTTCCGCGGCTCCGGCTGGAACGTCATCAAGCTGGTCTGGGGCAGCTACTGGGATCCGCTGCTCGCGCGCGACACGTCGGGCAAGCTGCGCCAGCTGATGATGGAAACCGTCGACGGCGAGTACCAGAACTGCAAGGCCTTCGGCGGCAAGTACACGCGCGACAACTTCTTCGGCAAGTACCCGGAGACCGCCGCGCTGGTGGCCAACCTGTCGGACGACGATATCTGGCGCCTCAACCGCGGCGGCCACGATCCGCACAAGGTGTACGCGGCCTACGACCTGGCCACGAAGACCAAGGGCATGCCCACCGTCATCCTGGCCAAGACGGTCAAGGGCTACGGCATGGGCAAGTCGGGCGAGGCGCTCAACCCCACCCACCAGACCAAGAAGCTGGACGACGAAGCCGTGCGCGCGTTCCGCGACCGCTTCAACATCGGCGTGACCGACGCGCAGCTGGCCGACGGCCAGGTGCCGTTCTTCCACCCCGGCGAGAAGAGCCCGGAAGTCGAATACATGCTCGAGCGCCGCCGCGCGCTGGGCGGCTTCCTGCCGCAGCGCCGCCGCAAGGCCACCCAATCGCTGGAAGTGCCGAAGCTCGAGGTGTTCGACCGCCTGCTGCAGTCCTCCGGTGAGCGCGAGATCAGCACCACGATGGCCTTCGTGCAGGCCCTCAACATCACCCTGCGCGACAAGCAGGTCGGCCCGCGCTGCGTGCCCATCGTCGCCGACGAGGCGCGCACCTTCGGCATGGAAGGCCTGTTCCGCCAGCTCGGCATCTACGCCCCGCACGGGCAGAAGTACAAGCCGGTCGACCGCGACCAGCTCATGTACTACCGCGAGGACGCAGCGGGCCAGGTGCTGGAGGAAGGCATCACCGAATGCGGCGCGTTCTCCAGCTGGATGGCGGCGGCGACGAGCTACAGCACGAACGACCTGCCGATGCTGCCGTTCTACATCTACTACTCGATGTTCGGCTTCCAGCGCATCGGCGATTCCGCCTGGCAGGCCGCCGACATGCGCGCGCGCGGCTTCCTGCTCGGCGCCACCGCGGGCCGCACCACGCTCAGCGGCGAAGGCCTGCAGCACGAGGACGGCCACAGCCACCTGCTCGCCAGCGCCATCCCCAACTGCCGCTCGTACGACCCGACCTTCGGCTTCGAAGTCGCGGTGATCCTGCAACACGGCATGCAGCGCATGCTGGCCGAGCAGCATGACGAGTACTACTACCTCACCCTGATGAACGAGAACTACGCCCACCCCGCCATGCCCGAAGGCGCGGCGGACGGGATCATCAAGGGCATGTACCTGCTGCACGACAACGGCGCATTCGTCGCGTCGGCAAGCAGCCAAGCTGCCGCTTCGCTCCCCTCTCCCAACGGGAGAGGGGCCGGGGGAGAGGGGCAATCCAAGCGAAAGACTGCAAAGTCCAACGCCCCCCACGTCCAACTCCTAGGCTCCGGCACCATCCTCCGCGAAGCCCTCGCCGCCGTCGAACTGCTCGACAAGGACTTCGGCGTCACCGCCACCGTCTGGTCCTGCCCCAGCTTCACCGAACTCGCCCGCGACGGCGAGGACTGCACACGTCACAACCGCCTCAACCCGGAAGGCGAACAGCGCGTGCCGTACGTGACCAAGCTGCTCGAAGGCCGGCCCGGCCCCGCCATCGCCGCGACGGACTACGTGCGCACCTTCGCCAACCAGATCCGCGAATTCGTGCCCATGCGCTACACCGTGCTCGGCACCGACGGCTTCGGCCGCAGCGACACCCGCGCCAACCTGCGCCGCCACTTCGAGGTCGACCGCTTCCACATCGCCCACGCCGCCATCGCGGCGCTGGCTGCGGAGGGGAAGATGACGGGGAAGGATGTGGCGCGGGCGGTGAAGCAGTACAGACTGGATGTCGAGAAGCCGAACCCGTTGACCGTCTGATGCAGTCCACGCGCCGCAGGAAGCCCTGAAGAAGTGCCGTCATCCCCGCGAAGGCGGGGATCCAGTGACTTGAAATCACTTCATTCGTTGACGAAGGAGCAATACGATGCGAAGGGCAGCGATGGGACTGATGTGTGCGCTGATGGGCGGGCTCGTGTTGGCGATCACGGCCTGCAACACGGGAGGCGGCGCTGACGCTGCGAAAGTCGATGCCCCGCATGTCCAAAGTGCGTGCGACATCGTTCGCGCCTGGGAAGCGGGGCGCTCCGGAACCGTTCGGCACATCGCGCCCGCGGTGACTGCGGAGACCGGGGACACGATTTATCAGTTCGCGCCCAACACCGCAGCGGTCGACTCCCTGCGTGCGGAGTGCGGGAACGGCCCCTATTCGGAATGCCACGTATCAGTCACAACGCCGGACGGAGGCAGCTACTCGTTCGCGGAGCTCTCACGTTTTACGCTCGTGGAGGCGCGCGGTTCGCTGTGGATGGTATTCCGCCTCCACGGTGAGAAAGCGGCAGCGGACCAAACCAAGCGCCGTGTGGTCGAGATAGGTCGGAAGCCGCTCACGCTGTGCAACGAAATCGGTGACTACGCCGACGTGATGTAAAGGACCCAATCCAAGGAGAGCGAAATGGAATACCGCACGCTGGATCGCGCTGCATACAGGGAACTTGTAGGGGACCTCGTCAAGTTGACCGAAAGCCTGCACGCGCACGCGCAGGATGTCGGCGACAACCGCGCCACGATCGGATACGGCTACACCTTCAATCGAAGCAACAACGTCGCGATCTGGCGCGACTCCGGCATTCAACTGCGGCAGGGGGAGTGGGATCTGCTTGAGCGCATCGATCGCTCGCCGGCCGCCGACCGGACAAGGCTAGGGCTTACGTTTCCTCGACAGCTCAACGACGCTGATGCAACCCGCTTGCTCCGCGCGAGTCTCCCTGAGTACGAGGCGCCCGTAGAACCGCTTGGCATGCCGATGTCGATGGAAAAGGCCGCCATCGTGTCAGTGGTCTACAACCGCGGCGCGGGCTCCTATCAACGGAACATGCAACCGTTCCGCGATGCAGTGGCCGACGGCAATCGCGCGGAGGCGTGGTTCGAGCTGCGCTACAACGCATGGGGAACCAATGCCGAGGCCGAACCGGGGCTGCGCAAGCGCCGCGTCATGGAGGCTCAGCTGTTCGGCTTGTATGACAACCCGGAGCAGGTCACGGGTGCCGAGGCACTAGGCGTGTACCAGATGATGCAACTGCACCGCGACCGCATCACACGTGATGAAGCCGCGTGGGGCACAAGCCTTGATGGGGCTCCGGCGTCGCGACGGGATGTCATCGCGCTGGCCAATCGCGATTACGCCGCGATCCTTGATGACCATGGCGAGGTCCCCACCATCAACGAGGCATTGGCCCCGGCCCGGCAACGGCTGCTGGCGGATCTGCGACGTGAGCATCCCGAGATTGCACAGCAACTCACGGAGCAAGCCTTCAATGCCGGGGCGATTTACGTGGATCCCGGTCGTACCACGGCTCGTGTCGACCCCAGCCCGACGCATGCCGGGACGCTGGATGCGACGCGCATGCGTCGCGGCACGGAAATCGACAGCAACGACCTGCTGATCGGCCTCGGCGGGCAGGACACCCTCATCGGAGGCCGGGGGAACGACGTGCTCATCGGCGGTGCCGGCGCGGACCAGTTGCGCGGCGGTGCCGGACGCGACACGTATGTGGTGACAGCTGGCGATGTCATCACCGACAGCGACCGCCAGGGCCGCGTCTTCTGGGCGGGGCAGGCGCTGCAGGGCGGCGCGCAGCGCCCGGGCGATCCAGCTGGCACGTTCCGCAGCGCCGACGGCGCGTTCGCCTATAGCCTTCAGGGCACCGAGCTGACCGTGACCAACCGCGAGGGCGAGCGCATCACCGTCCGCGACTATCGCGACGGCGACTTGGGAATTCAGTTGCGCCAGCCCCAGCGGGCGCAAGCGGATGCGCCTCACCCGTTGCACATGCAGGCCGAGTCCGCCGTCCGCCGCCTCGATGAGTCGATGGGCCGCCAGTACGACCCGACCAGCGCCTGCATGGCTGCGAGCCTCGCGTGCTTGGCCAAGGAGCGTGGCTTCGACCGCATCGACCACGCACTGCTCAGCATCCAGAGCGAGCAGACGCGTGCGGGCGAGAACGTGTTCATCGTGCAGGGCGACCCCAACGACCCCGCCAAGCGCCGCGCACACATGAAGACGCAGGATGCGATTGTGATGCCGGTGGAGCAGTCGCTGAGCCGCTTAGGTACGCTTGAGCAAGCGTCGCCGCAGCAGACGCAGGGACAACAGATCGAGCAACCTCAGCAAGACCAAGCCCCTCGGCGAACACTGGCGTAGTGCGTTACGGGTGAGACGGTGCATCGCGAAACTCGACTCTGCCCCCTATTTTTAGACCCCTGTTTCTACTGTTTCTACCAGGCGACGAGCGACACCGCGGCCGGCTTTCTTGAAAGAAATTCCTATGAGCTCAATTGAACCGGTATGAATAAGAGAAACCGCGAGGATAACTCTCTAGGAGATCGCGCTGATCCGCATTTCCCTTCTGTCAGCGACATCGCTTGCGTCGATTTGTTCTGTGGGGCTGGTGGGCTGACTCGGGGCCTAATCGATGCGGGCGTTCGCGTGGTGGCAGGTGCCGATCTTGATAGCGCTTGTAAGTATCCTTATGAAAGCAACAATGCGAGTACGTTCCACGCAGTTGATGTTGCAAGTCTTGACGCGTCCGATCTGGATTCTTGGTTCGGCGATGCGCAAGTGCGGGTCCTGGCCGGCTGCGCGCCTTGCCAGCCGTTCTCAAGCTATTCGCAGCGATACGAGACTGTGGGAACGGAGCGCTGGGGGCTGCTTCACCAGTTCGCGCGCTTGGTTAGGGAGATCAAGCCAGAGATCGTGACAATGGAAAATGTTCCGACTGTAATCAAGCACTCGGTTTTTGGCGATTTCATTGCCACGTTGAACGGACAAGGTTACGAGGTTTGGTTCAAGGTTATCGATTGCGCTTCGTATGGGCTACCTCAACGCCGTCGGCGCACAGTTCTGCTGGCATCACGCCTCGGTCATATCGAGTTGAAAGCTTCGACGAACTCCACGACTAGAAATGTCGCCGATGTACTCAAAGGCTTGCCGGTGCTTCGTCATGGTGGTAGCAATGAAGGCGACCCACTGCACACAGCGTCAAGACTTTCCGATCTGAATTACCAAAGGATCAAGGCCTCCAAGCCGGGAGGTACGTGGCGCGATTGGCCGAAGCACTTGATCGCCGAGTGCCATAAGAAGGCGACGGGTAAGACTTACTCGGGTGTATACGGCCGTATGAGATGGGATAAACCTGCGCCGACATTGACGACACAGTTCTTCGGTTTCGGCAACGGGCGGTTCGGTCATCCATCCCAAGCTCGAGGGTTATCACTGCGCGAGGGCGCAATTCTCCAAGGCTTCCCTGAGAACTACGCTTTCGTACCGCAGGGTGAGGAGATACAACTGAAGGCGCTTGGACGACTAATCGGGAATGCAGTCCCTGTGGACCTTGGGCGCGTAATCGGCGAGAGCATCATTGAGCATGTTAAGCAACATGCTGACCGCTTCTCGCCAAACGATCATTGCCGAGAACGAGATGGCGACGCGCGACAGGGCAGTAGCGTCAACTCCTGAAGTAAGTCGTCGTATGAAGCGGGTCAGGCAGAAGAACACATCTGCCGAGTCAGGCTTGCGCCGTGAACTTTTTGCGCGAGGCCTTCGGTACAGAATCCATGTGCCCGTACTAGCCAAGCCCCGCAGAGTCGCAGACATCGCATTTTTCGGCCCGCGCGTGATTGTTTTCGTCGACGGCTGCTTTTGGCATGGATGTCCGCTACATGCGACGTGGCCGAAGACAAATGCCGCATTTTGGCGGGCTAAGATTCTCGGAAACATGGAGCGCGATCGCGACACCGACAGGCGTCTGGAGAGAGACGGCTGGGTGGTGGTGCGCGTTTGGTCGCATGAGTTGCCCGATCGGGCTGCTGAAAGGATCGCGAAAATTGTCGAAAAACGTAAACAGAAGCGACCAAAGCGGACGGCCGCGGAACGCTAAACGTGGTGCGATTACCTATCTTGACTCTTTATTGAGGTTCGTCTGGTAGCAGTTTCGCCTATGAATTGGATCGCGCGTCGACAATCATATGTATTGCGTGCTCTCAATTCGTAGTGACCTCACACGAGGTCGGTAGAATGTGATGATGTCGGTAATCTATCGAAGGTCAGTTAGGCGCCAAGGGCAGAGGCACGGCGCGTACATCGAATCGAACAGGGGGAGGAAGATATGCCTAGGGCCAAAAAAGCAAAAAAGCGACAAGTGAAAGGTCAGCCACGACAGTCGGCCAAGAAAAGGTATCGACTGAATGTGGACCCCCGAATCCTTGAGTTGCTTGGACCCAACCTGTACACGAACATTTATTACGTCTTAGCAGAGTTAATTGCCAATGCGTATGACGCTGATGCCAAGAATGTGTACATCATTTCCAATAGAGACGACATTCGTGTTGAGGATGATGGGCACGGTATGTCCTACGAAGCGGGTGACATCAAGAAATTCCTAAACGTGGCTGGCGTTTCAAGAACCAGTGAAGAAGACTCAAAGACTAGGTCTGGCGCTCGCCGCAAAATGGGGCGAAAGGGAGTTGGAAAGTTAGCGGCACTCTCTGTCTCGGAAAATGTAGACGTTCTAACTATATCCGAAGGAGAAAAGTCCGGGTTTGTGCTCACTCGACATCCGAAGAATGGGCACGAGTTGAAGGCCATCCCTGACAGCGAGATCGCCTTTGAGCGAGTCAGTCAACACGGGTCCGCAATCATCATGCGGCACCCTCAGTATCGTCTCCACAAGACCCTAGATGCGGTGAGACGAAATCTCCTGAAGATCTTCCCATTGATTAATTCGGACTTTCGGATACACGTCATACGTGGCAATGAGGAAGTCGTAATCGAAGATTTTGATCGTAATGTCATGGACGCGCTTTGTGCGCTGATCACTCTGGGTGATGAATTCAAGCCGCTATGCGATCTCGTCCCTGATAGTTTTCCGGCGAGGCGGAATGATCTCGTTAGCTCGCAGAACTCGAAAACTATGCCCATAACAATGAGGGCTAAGGACGGGAACGAACATGAGTATGAGTTGGAGGTCGTTGGCTGGATCGGAACGTACAAGAGCACGAGGGGAAGAAAAGCAGAATTAACAGACTTCCCAGACAACTTCATTTCGCTCTTCGCCAACGAGAAGATGGGGGAATTCAACATCTTGCCTATCGTGGGTCAAAATAAGCTGAATGAAGTATATGTCGTCGGACAACTTCATATTGACCTTTTTGAGCGAACGGAACTACCCGATATGGCTCTGAGTAATCGTCAGGGCTATAAATCAGACGATCCGCGGTATGAAGCAGTAAGGGAATACGTAAGAAATGACCTGCTCGCCGAAATTCTCAGGAAGCGCGAGCTATATACAGATCTTGTGAATTCTCAAAGAAAGAAACAGAAAGAGGAAGTCCAGAGGGGCGATGAGGAAAAACTTAGAGCTTCAGTAGACGCTTTCCGGAGGAAGGCAAGTGAGGAGGCAGCCAACGCCCTTGCAAAGTTGGGGGTAAATGTTTCTCGTGATGTTATGGAAAGGGCTATCTCCGAGTCGCTCAGTGCCAACAGTCCGGACCTCGGCTTGAAGGCAGCGGTTGATTCTCAGAAAAAAAGGGTCCTAATCAGTCAGACCTACGGCGACAAGCCGTTCTCGGACATCATCTACCAGATGCTGGTGTTTAATGACGTACCACAGGAAGACATTCTATACACCAACTGTGATGACGAGATTTGCCGTGTCCCAGAAGGGCGTGCCGTCTATGATTACTTACGCGAGTTCTTTGTTGATAGCTACTCGACTCAGAAAATATTCGTAATCTTCGTCACCAGTGAGAACACGAAATCATCCTGGGGGGCTATAACAGAGGTAGGAGCATCTTGGATCACACAGGTAGATCACAAGATCTTCAACATTCACCCGTTCCAACCAGGGCATCCCCTCGACAACGCTGCGCAGTGGCAGAGCACAAATCGAAATGAGCCGACCAAGGGGATCTATGGATGAACAAACTCAATGCCGACATCTTCTGTCAAAAGATTGAGGCGGTATGTGATGCGATTGGTTACAAGAAGAAGGCACGTGATAGAAATTTGGCTCACCTTGCGACTCTTGTCTCCATCAATACTGCGTAATGCGCGCTGGAAGAACGTGGCGTCAGGTGCACTCGCCCGAAACAGAAACGGGGAAGCAGGGGTCAGAGTGCAGTTTTGTGGAGGCGTAAGCTCCCCCGTCAAGCACAGAGTTCAAAAGTAGAACGTCTGGCGGATCGTTGGCGTATCTCGGCGGGCGTCTGATCGCCCAGCGAGTCGTGGGGACGCAGTTCGTTGTATTCGATCATCCACCAGTGCGCGGCCTCGCGGACGTCGTCCAGACGGGCGAACAGGTGCGGGTCCAGGATCTCCTCTCGGAACGTGCGGTTGAAGCGTTCGATATAGGCATGCTGGTTGGGCTTGCCGGGCTGGATGTACTGGATCGCCACCCTATTGGCCTTGGCCCATGCGGTGAAGGCCTCGCCCAGGAACTCCGGCCCATTGTCGGAGCGCAGCACCTGCGGCAGCCCGTGATCACGCTTGAGTTGCTCGAAGATGCGCACCAGACGATGCGAGTTGATCGACGTGTCGACCTCGATGTGCAGGGCTTCCCGGTTGAAGTCGTCGACCACGTTGAAGGTCCGGAAACGCCGGCCGCAGGCCAGCGCATCGCTCATGAAATCCACCGACCAGACCGTGTCGGGCAGCCGTGGCACGTACAGCGCGGCGCGCTCGCGCTTGGGCAGGCGCTTCCTGGCCGCACGCCGCAGGTTCAGCCGCATGGCCCGGTACACACGGTAGATCCGCTTGTGGTTCCACTGCGGGTGGCTGCGCCGAAGGAACGCCCGGCACTTCCAGAACCCGCGGCTCGGCCGAGCTTCGACCAGCCTCGCCAGCGCGGCAATCAGTTCGGCGTCACGGACCGTCCAATCCAACGGCGGCCGATACCACGCCGACTCCGACAGCCCCACGCACTCACACGACCGACGCACCGGCCGCGCATGGACCTCCACGAGGTACCGCGCCGCCTCGCGCTTGCGCGCCGGTCCTACAGTTTTTTTGCGATCAGATCCTTCATCGCAGCAACGTCCAGCGCCAGCTCGGCGTACATCCGCTTGAGCTTGGCGTTCTCGGCCTCGAGCTCCTTCACCCGCCGCAGCTCGGAGGCTTCAAGCCCGCCGTACTTGCTCTTCCACTTGTAGTAGGTCGGCACGCTGATGCCGGCCTGCCGGCAGACGTCCTTGACCGGCACCCCGGCGTCGGCCTGCTTGAGGATCGAGACGATCTGCGTCTCGGTGAACTTCGAAGTCTTCATCAAAACCTCCTGGCGGGAACATGCCAGAAAGTTCTACTTTCAGGTTCTGTGGCAGGCGGGGGAGCTTACGCTGGCGGGAACATGCCAGAAAGTTCTACTTTCAGGTTCTGTGGCAGGCGGGGGAGCTTACGGAGGAAGTAGCGCTTACGTGCCTGTGAGATTTAACGGTTCAAGACATTTCCCCACCGCTATCGCTTGAAGCGATTGTCTCTATGCCACCGAAGGTAGGTGGGGTGTGGGTGCCACTCAGGATTGCGAGGTAGGAGCAGTTTCCGGTCGCTGGGAAGGAGTTTGTCGAGATCGTCCGGAACGCCCTGCGGCGAGAGCAGTACGTTGTGATCGTCATCGAATGACAACAGGCCGCGATCGAAGAGCCAGTGCACCGTGCCGGTCAGTGCGATCCCGTTGCGAACGGTGTCGGGCCCGTCAGCTTCGACCGGACGGATATGGGCGGCCTGCACTTCGGGCCTGCCGCCGCCATTGATCAAACGAAGACCGGTTACAGCGCATCGGTTGGCGTAGGCCTGCCTCACATGCCGCCGGAACGCCGCATCCCGGAACTTTCGCGACACCACCTGTTCGACGATCGGTCGAGCGATGTACTCCGGTACCGGTTCGGCGATGCGATCGGTACGCTCCCATTCGGCCGGTTGAGGAGTTAGCCCCGCCTGCACGATTCGTTCGAATTCAGTGCGAGGTATCAGACGTACCGAACGGCCGAACGCTCCTTTGTTCGTAGAGTCGTCGTCTTTGCGCAGCAGCGATTCGTAGTACTGGCCGTTTTCGCGAAACGCCACCGCGCGATCGAACTCCAAATAATTGCGCAGGTGCGCATAGTAATGGTCCGGTCGCGTTGCATCGGCTTCGATCCGGACGACTTGGGCTAAGGCGAAGTAGGCCTGTCGGCCGGAGGCGCTCGTAGGACCTTTCGTACGCCGAGGTTCGTAGTACACGATCAAGTCGCCGATGGCTTGCTCGACCTGTCGTAAGTAAGTCTTTGGAAAGTGATACCAGGCCTCGATGCGGTCGTCGTAGGCGGAACTCTCCGATGTCGTAAAGATCGCGTTGGTCATCGCACCTCCCTAGGACGCATACAGGCTAACAGGCGAGAGGAATGGGCTAACGAAAAACGGGGTCAGATCCACTTCTTACCCATGTCAGACCTCGCTTGAACGCCACGATCCACAGCCGTTGACCCGCGCCTTCCACCCGCACGTGGACACTGTCCACAGGTCACCTCGTCGAGCGCCCATGATCCCCCTCTCAGTCCTCGACCTCGCCCCCGTGGGAGAGGGGCGCGACGTCGCGCAGGCCTTCGCGCACATGCGCGACCTGGCGCGGCATGCCGAGCGGCTTGGCTACCGCCGCTACTGGCTCGCCGAGCACCACAACATGCCGGGGATCGCCAGCGCGGCCACTGCGGTGCTGATCGGGCACGTGGCGGGCGCGACGTCGACGATCCGCGTCGGCTCCGGCGGCGTGATGCTGCCGAACCATGCGCCGCTGCAGGTTGCCGAGCAGTTCGGCACGCTCGCCACGCTGTACCCGGGCCGCATCGACCTCGGCCTGGGCCGCGCGCCGGGCACCGACCAGGCGGCGACGCGCGCGCTGCGCCGCTACTACGCGGGCGCGGACGAGTTCCCGGCCGACGTCGCCGAGCTGCTGGGCTACTTCGAGCCGGTACAGCCGGGGCAGGCCGTGCAGGCGGTGCCGGGCAGCGGCGTGGAGGTCGAGCCGTGGATCCTCGGGTCGAGCCTGTTCGGCGCGCAGCTCGCCGCACAGCTCGGCCTGCGCTACGCCTTCGCCTCGCACTTCGCCCCCGCCGCGCTCGCCGAGGCGCTGTACGTCTACCGCACGCGCTTCGAGGCATCGCAATCGCTCGCATCGCCGCACGTGATGCTGGCGATCAACATCGTCTGCGGCGACACCGACGACGAGGCACGCCGCCTGTTCACCACGCAGCAGCAGGCCTTCATCAACCTGCGCCGCGGCCGCCCCGGCCTCGTGCCCCCGCCGCTGGCCTCGGCCGACGCCCTCGACGCCTTCTGCAGCCCGATGGAGAAGGCCGGCATCGACCAGGCGCTGGCGTGCTCGGCCGTCGGTTCACCGGCCACCGTCGCGGCGTGGGTGGCGGCATTCGTCGAGCGCCATCGCCCCGACGAACTGATCGTGACCGCGAACATCCACGACCCCGAGGCGCGGCTGCGGTCGTATGCGTTGGCGATGCAGGCGTTGCGGGGCTGACGCGGCGCCTGCGAGCGGCCGGGCTGGGGACGTGGTCCGCACATCGAGGAGACCGGGTCGGGGTTCCGTGTGCTCGTACGCTCCTGTGCGCCACTCGCCTGGTCATCGACGCTGTCGTTGCCCGTGCGGTTCCACTTGCATCCCGCCACATCACGGACGCGCCGCTCACCTCGTCATCGTCAGTCCAGCCTGTTCGGCTTGGCGGGCTTGCTCCCGTTCCATCGACTGCTGCTGCGCCCGTTGCTGCGTGATGACTTCCGCCTGTTCGAGGTTCTGCTGCGCCGGCTGGTGCATCGCCTCGCGCCCGTCGACGTGCGCCCTGAAGAACGGGCCCTGGCCGCCGTGCGGGGCATGGACCGCGAACACGTTGTGCGCACCGTCCTGGCCGAGTCCACCGACCACCGAATCGACGCGACGGATCAGCGGATTTCCGGCCTGCTCGCGATAGAGCGCCGAGGCCACGTTGAGGCTTTCCTGCGCGTTCCACTGCCCCGTGCCGCGCACGAAATCATGGATGCGCGCATACGCCGCATGGTCCGGGTGCGACGGGTCGTTGGCGAGCTTCGGGCGCACCGCGTCATCGACGTCATCGCGCGGGCGAGCGCTCCGAGTCGGCGCCATGCCGATGGGCGGGGTGGCCTGCCGCAGATCGCCTGCGTCCAGTGACTGCTGCGCCTCGCTTCCAACGAATGTGGTGGCAGCGAGCCGGTACGTCCTGCCATCGGTATCCCACCGCAGGCTTTCGATGGGGTTGTCGATGCCCGTCTGCCCGCCCGACGCGGCGACACGCAGCGCCGCCGTGTCGGGACTGAGCCCCTGCGCGCGCCACGTCCCGCCGACGGCTTTCGCCCGCTCATCCAGCTGCGACGGCGTCAGCTCCAGCCCTGCATTGCGGTACGCGCCCACGATCGTGTCGCGCAGGCGCTTGTCCGCGGTGAGCGGCGGCGGTGCCGGGATGGCTTGCGGCGGTGGCAGGCGCGAGGCGACAAGCGTGCGCGTGGCATCGAGCTCCTCGCGCACGTTGCCGGTCGCGGTGGAGTCGACCAGCATGCCGCGGCTGACCCACCCGCCGTCCTGCTGGCGCGCATAGGTGTTGCCATCGGACGCGACCAGCATGTCCACGTTCGTGCGCGCGTTGCGCACGGCATCGGGCATCTCGCCGAAGCGGGCCCAGCCCTGCGACGCATACGCGGCCTCGAAGCGCGCGGCGATGACCGGCGCCGAGTTCTCGGCGTTCCGCAACAGCGTGCGCGCGGCGGCCTGGTCGAGCTCGGCCGCGCGCTCGGGACTCGCACGCTCGGTGCGCGTGGGCGACAGGCCACGTTCGGCGTATGCCAGCGTGGCGGTGCGCTCCCATCCCTCCGCACCGCGCACCCAGGGCGCCGCCACGACGCTGGGCGTGTCGCCTTCGCGCGACGGCTGCGAGAACGGATCGCGAGGCACGGGTGGGCTCTTGAGCACCAACTCGGCCGAACGACGGGTCGCCTGGAAGTTGAGCTCGTTCTCCAGCATGGGCGAAGCGCGCAGCGGCTCGCGCCGCGCGTTGTCGATGCCGTCCTGCGTGCCGTCGACCGGCGCCTGGCGCCGCCATCCCCGATCCGCGCGCTCGGGATCGAACGTCCATTCGTAGCCTTGGCGGTCGGTCTGGTTGTAGATCGAACGGTCGTCGATCCATCCGGCAATCCTCTCGCCCGCCACGGCACCGGCCACGCCGCCGACCGCTGCCGTGACGAGCGCGCCTGGTCCGGTCTTGAGGCCAACCACGCCGCCTGCGGCCATTCCAAGCCCGACGCCTGCAAGGCCACCCACGGTTCGCCCACCGAAGTGGATGGCTTCCGATTGCGCAGCGGTCTGGTTGCCCTCGTCCAGGTGCCGCTTGATGCGAAACCCGGTATCGGCGGCGTCGTAGGCAGCAAGCGCGGCGCCTGCAACGCCAAGCGCCAGACCGGGACGCATCCCGGCTCGATAACCGAGCGCGTCCATGGAGGGAGCGGGCGCGGGTGCTGCAAGTAGAGGACGATAACTTTGGTTAGGTGCCAGTTGATTGTCGATCGTGCCGATCAGTTCCGGCGGATGGAACTGCGCGCGATTGGGCACCAGGGTCTGGATTGCTTGCCCGCCGCGCCGCACGAGGCCATCCAGTTCTTCCGTTGGCGCCACCTCGCTGACGAACACCTCTGCCTGGCCACGGGGGCGCATTACATAGGCGTCGTAGGTAGGTGCTTCACTGCCGATGGGTAGACCCAGCCGGTCGTTGAGGCGATGGCCCGCGTTCGACGCGTCCTCGATCACCCGCTCGGTCGCGAAAAAGGATGAATAAGGCGGCATGGCCGTGCCGTGCGGCACCAGCTTGATGAGAGGTTCCTCTGTGATACGAAGGCTCGGCAAATCGCGCCCCGACATCACCTGTTGCAACGCGCGCCGCAGGATCTCCTCATCTGGCGCCGTGGCGTCGGCTAGCCTTAGATGGCTGAAATATCGCTCGCCGGTTGGCGTATCGAGGAAGTCGAGCGCTTGGTCTTGGGATACGCCTTGAGGATGAAACGTCGAGCGCTTTTCGATGGCATCGGCGTGGCGTTCGCGAAGCTCTTGGGACGCCAGTTCCTCGCCACTCATGCGTCGCCGTCCCGGCGCATGCGGGCCATCTTTTCGAGGATTGCCTTCGCCCGATCGGACCAGCCGCCCTGTAGCTCCGTTGCGAAGTCACCGTAGGCACCTTCGACGCTCGGGTCTCGAAGATCCCGGAAGGTGCCCTCAGCCAGATGCCAACCGCCCGGGATCTCACGAAGCTCCAACGGTTCGCGGATACGTCCGGCTTTTGCATTGGCAATCAGCGGTGCGAGCGTATCGCGAAGACCCTGCACCTGTGGATATTCGGCGTAGTGTCCCAGCACCCGTTCCAGATGCTCTGCTGATGCCCGAAGGCGAACCTGATCAATGGACTGCGTCATCAGACCCTCGTTCCGTGAAGGGAGGCGGGCAGTCTAGCGCGAGCGCGCGCTGCGTTCGGAAACATGCCTCGCTCCCAGCTCCGCAGCGGTTAGCTCGCCCCCGCGCGGGCCTGATCACCCGTTTTCCACCGGGATTCAAGTTCGGCAACCAGGCGTTTCTCGCGTTCCGCGAGACCTCCACGGAGATCGATTGAGAAGGCCACCAGAGCTTCTTCGACACTTGGATTTTCCAAGTCCGCATAAGTCCCCTCGGCAAGCGCGTAGCGCGCAGGGAACTCGCTGCGATCGCGAGGCTCGGTAATCAGGCCAGCCTTGGCCTGCTCGATGAGTGAGGCGAACCCTCCTCTGAGGCGTTTGACGTCCTCATCATCCGGATAACATGACAACACCCAGTCCAGATGCTCAGCGGCTGCGCGTAGCCGCGCCTGGTCGATCGATTGAGTCATGGCGCCCTCGTTCCGTGTGGGAGGAGCGAGTCTAGCGCTAGGTGATGCAAGCAGCTCGGGCTTGCATCCAGTCGTCGAGGGCCATCTTTCAGGCGCCGCGGGGCAAGGAAGAATGCGACCCTCCAAGTTCAAGCGATGCCCAGCGACTTGAGCAGGTCTTGGTTTCGATGCGCGCAGTCACGATGTTCGAAGGCGAGCTACCGAACAAATCCAAAGGTGTCATGAATCGCCACGCTGGCACCGCGCCGACCTTGACCTGAGACGCTCGATGAGTTGCTGCTCGCGCTCATTCAAACCACCAGCAAGTTCCGCGGCGAACGCCGAGTAGGCGTTATCGACATTCGGCTCTAGCAGCTCCGAGAACCGACCGTTCCCGAAATTGGAGGCTCCGGGTACATCGTGTTGTTCGATGGGTTCACGTAGGCGTTCGGCTTTGGCCGCTTCGAGAAGTGGCGCGAGGCTTCGCAAAAGCGCTTGCGCGTTCGGGTCATCAGCGTGCTGCAAAAGTGCCCTTTCGAGCCGCTCTGCCGCCGCCCGAAGGCGAACCTGGTCGATGGACCGCGCCATCAGACCCTCGTTCCGTGAAGGGAGGCGGGCAGTCTAGTTGGCGGGCCGGTGTGATATCCCGCCCCCTGCGTCGAATCATCAGTTCACAAGGCGCCCATGCGCCGCGAGCGGACCTGACATGGAGATGGCTGCCACCCTGGACCACGCGACGGCGCGGGAGCGCTTCGCCGAGATGCTGCAGCGCCATCGCGGGCTGGTGCTCAAGGTCGCGCACGGGTATGCGCGCGATGCGGAGGACCGCGCGGACCTGGCGCAGGAGATCGCCGCGCAGCTGTGGCGGGTGTGGCCGTCGTACGACCCGGCGCGCAGCCTGTCGACGTGGCTGTACCGCGTGACGCTCAACGTGGCCATCTCGCACCTGCGCGGGCGCAGTCGGCACGACGCGCGGCACGTGCCGCTCGATGAGGAACACGTCGCCATCGCCGCCGACGCGGATGCGGACGACGCCGACCGGCTGCGCGCATTGCAGGCGCTGATCGCGACCTTCGACCCGCTCAACCGCGCGCTGCTGCTCCTCTACCTCGACGAGCGCAGCCACCGCGAGATTGCCGAGATCACCGGCCTGACCGAAACCAACGTGGCCACCCGCATCGGCCGCCTCAAGCAACGCCTGCGCGACCGACTCAACCCGAAGGAGCCTGGACATGACCGCTGAACCCGACCTCGACGCGCTGCGCCGCAGCTGGCGCGCACTGGAAACGAAACTGGACGCGCAGCAGTCGCTGCACCTGGAACTGTTGACCGAATCGCGCGTGGACAAGGCGCGCGCGCGCCTGCGGCCGCTGCTGGTCGGGCAGGTGCTGCAGGCCGCCATCGGCGTGGTGGGCACGCTGTTCTTCGGCGGCTTCTGGATCGCGCATGTCGCCGACCCGACCGCACTGGTGTCGGGACTGCTGATGCATGCGTGGAGCGTGGCGCTGGTGGTGTCCGCCGTGCGCGAGATCGTGCTGGTGAAGCGCATCGACTACGCGCGGCCGGTGTTGGACATCCAGAAGTCGCTCGGCCAGCTGCAGGTGTGGCGCACGCGCCGCGCGCCGCTGCTGGGGCTGGCGTTCTGGGTGCTATGGCTGCCGCTGGTGGAGGTTGGGTTGGTGCACGCCTCGGGCCACGGCGTGTCGGGCGCCTACCTGTGGGCGAACCTGGGCGTCGGCGTGCTGGGGCTGGCCGGCACGTGGGCCGTGATGCGCCACCTTCGCCGTAGCGGACATCGGATCGTCGACGCGATCGATGCCGACAATGCGGGGCGCGGCCTGGGGAGCGCGCAGGAACTGCTGGCGGACCTGCGGCGGCTCGAGGGGGCGTGACGCGGAGGCGGCATGCGAGCGGGTGCGCCTTCGTCCGTGTGTGGCAGGCGCGACGATGGGCTTCGGCGACTGCGCGCGTGCATCAGCGATCCGACGATGTCGGCTCGACGAGCTCCGCAAAAGCCTGCGCCGGCCGTGACGCCGCGCCGCGGAACCCGTCCGGGTCGCTGACGTCCTCTGCGCTCCACCCGCGGTCGAGGTCGAGGCCGGTCACCCACCACGCATGCGCCTTGATGCGCAGCGGGCCGCGCACGCGTTCCATGAAGCGCACGGGGAACACGTAGCCACCCACCGTGCGGTACTCGAGGAAGGTGGTGTCGACATGCGCGCCGACGGTGGTGGGGAAGCCTTCGAGCGTCTGGTGGATGCGATAGAGGCGCGCGGTGTCGACGTCGATCCAAAGCACCGCCTCGTCGCGCGGCGAGCGGCCGAAGCCGGGCTGCAGGGTTGCGTGCAGGCGGTGGTACCGACGGCCGCGTTCGCGCGCGTCCGGCATGCGCACGAGTGCGGTGGTGCGGTCGAGGAAGAACGTCGGGCCGAAGTGGAACATGCGGAATGCGTCGTTGGTCATCGCCGTCGCCGCGAGTTTTTCATCGTCATCGGTAGGGCGGCCGTTGTAGGCGACGCGCAGGGCGGCGGGCGTGCGCACGACGTGCTTGGCACCATCGGGACCGGTGTGCCACACCGCATACAGGCCATCGGCAGGGCGGTAGCGCTCCTCGGAGCGCACGCGGAAGCGCGAGTCGGTCACCACCGGCTGGATGCGCTGGATCAGGCTGTACCAGCGGCCGTCGGTGGACAGGTTGATGTCGCCCGGGTGGCGGCGCAGGTCACCGCCGTGCGCGACGAGGCTGCGGTCGAAGATCGCCTGTGCGGTGAGGCCGTCGTCTGCAACATGCGTGGAATCCGCGCGCGGGAACGATGTGCAGGCGGCGAGCAGCAGGCAGGCGAGTGCGGCGGCGAACGTGCGGGGCATGGTGGCTCCTTCGGTGGCGCAGGCGCGGCGCGGCGGACGGGCGAGGGCTGGTACGCGGCGAGCGTTGGACTGGAGGCAGGCGCGGGAGGGCAGGCGTTGCCGGATGTCGGCCTGCTTGGACGGAGGCGAAGGCGTGTGGCGTGCATGGTGCTTCGAGGCCCGGTCATCGCGCTGGGCCCGATGCGATGCCGGCGTGCGTGGGCATGCGCGGATGCTGCCAAGAGAAGAAGTCACTGGGCCCCTGCGTTCGCAGGGCCGACGGGTTCCAAGCGCGGCGTCGATGGGGACGGTAGTGCGTTGGCGCGCTTGGCTGCCAAGGAAAGTCGCTGGGCCACTGCGTTCGCTGGGGCGACGGGCGGTGCAAGCGGTGTCGATCAGGAGGGGAGTGAGCTGGCGCGCATGGGTGCGTAGGAAAGTCGCTGGGCCCCTGCGTTCGCAGGGGCGACGGGTTCCAAAAGAATCGATAGGGTCGCGACTGGGTTGGCGCGCATCACTGCCAAGGGAAGTCACTGGGCCCCTGCGTTCGCAGGGGCGACGGGCTCCAGGACGGGGCGACCTCGGGGCGGTGATGGCGGCGCGAATCCGTCGTGCGCACGCATCACCGAGGATCTCTGGAAGCTGCATGGTCGTGCGGTGTGCGTCGCGGGAGATGCCTCGTGCGACTCGGCGCGGGCGGCCCGCGCCTGGATGCGGATCAGCCGGATCGAGCAACGGCTGCCACTGCGAGACAGTGATGCGCTACAGGCTCCGGTAGATCGCGGTCACCAGCTGATCGGGCTTGATGAACGCCTTGCCCAGCGCTTCGTCGGTCGCCGCAGTGGGTTTGGCGGCGATGACCTGGTCCAGGCTCCTGCCGTCGCGCTTCATCGCGGCGATGGCGTCGCGGTAGCGCTGCAGCATGTCGCCATACGCGGCGAGTTCGGCGCGGTTGCTGACGGGGCCGTGGCCGGGCACGACGACGGTCGCGTCGTCGCTCATCGCCACGCCGGCGCGCACGGCGGCGATGTAGCCGTCGATACTGCCGCCGGATTCCAGGTCGATGAAGGGATACAGGCCGTTGAAGTAGACGTCGCCCATGTGCAGGACATTGGCCTGCTCGAACTTCACCAGCACGTCGCCGTCGGTGTGCGCACGGGGGACGTGGCGGGCGCGCACGTGGTCGCCGTTGAGGTGCAGGTCGAGGTCGGCGCCGAAGGTCACGACCGGCAGCGCGGCCGCCGGCGACGCCGCGCGCTGCTCGCCGCGGAACATGCCGGCGGTGCCCATGCGCGAGCGGACGTTGTGGTGCGCCATCACGGTCGCGCCTGCCTTGCCCATCGCCTCGTTGCCGCCGGTGTGGTCGGCGTGCCAGTGGGTGTTGAGCACGAAGCGCAGCGGCGCGTCGTCGATCACCTTGAGCGCGGCGAGGATGCGGTCGGCCAGCGGCGCGAACTGGTCGTCGATGATCCACGCGCCGTCCCTGCCGACGCTGGCGACGATGTTGCCGCCCGCGCCGGTGACCAAGTGCGTGCTGCCGCTCAGGGCGGTGGCCTTGACCTCGACCTTCGAGAAATCCTGCTGCGCCACCACGGGCGTGCAGACGATGGCCAGGGTGAGGGCGGTGGCGAGCGTGATGCGGCGGGCGATGCGCATGGGAAGTCCCGTGGAATGGTGGGGCGACTGTACGCCGACCGCCGTAACGTTGACGTCCCTTGTGGTTCTCGCACTGCGCTGTCCGCTGTTGCCATGCGAGCCTCCTGGAGGGACGCTGCGCGTGCCAGCGCTGCCTGGGGTAGCCGGGTCGGCCCAGGCACGTGGATCCAGGGCCGCCGGACAACCTCTGGATGCGCTGGCACTCCCATCGCACGTGCGCTGCCGGTGGCCGGCCTGCGCGCGATCGAGCAGGCCGCGGCCCATACTTGCCGCCCGTTCGCGTGGCTGCCTGCATGTCCCCGAAGTCCACCGTGGGCAAGGTCGAGCTGCAGGTCACCGACATGGACCGGCACTACTACGCCAGCCATGCGCTCACCCTGGCGCAGCATCCGTCGGAGACCGAACTGCGCCTGCTGGTGCGGCTGCTCGCGTTCGCGCTGCATGCCGACGAGCGGCTGGAGTTCGGCCGTGGCCTGGGCGACGAGGACGCGCCGGCGTTGTGGCGGCGCGACTACACCGGGCTGGTGCAGCAGTGGATCGAGCTGGGCCAGCCGGACGAGTCGCGCCTGCGCAAGGCGGCGGGGCGGGCCGACGAGGTGATCGTGGTGGCGTACGGCGGCCAGGCCAGCGAACAGTGGTTCACGCGCAACGCGGGCGTGTTCACCCGGATGCCGACGCTCACCGTGATGCAGTTCGATCCCGCCGAACTCGAGACCGCGCTCCCGTTGCTGGGCCGTGGCGCACGCTTGACCGCGATGATCCAGGACGGCCAGGTGCAGCTGATGGATGCCGAGCGCAGCGTCGAGCTGCATCCGCGCATCTTGTTGCAGGGAAGCGCGCGCTGACGCGGCGGTTGCACGGCCCGCGCAAGCCCTGCCGGCATCGGCTCAGCGGCCGAACCAGCGCTTGCGCCACGCGCGCCACGGGTTGCCGCGGGCCTTGCGCACGCGGCGCTTCTCGCTGCGTTCGGCGCGTGGCTCGCCGAGGGCGCGCGCGCCGATCGCCGGCGCAGTGAACTGCGCCCACATCTGCGCGGGGAGCCCGCCGCCGGTCACGCCGCGCATCGGGGCGTTGTCGTCGTTGCCCACCCACACGCCGACGGCGAGGTCGCCGGCCAGGCCGATGAACAGCGCATCGCGATGGTCCTGCGTGGTGCCGGTCTTGCCGAACGCGGGCACCGACAGCCGCGCGGCACGCGCGGTGCCGCGGTCGACCGCCGCGCCCAGCATCTCCAGCAGCGCGGCGCGCTGCTGCAGGGTCAGCACGTCGTCGTCCGCGTCGCCCGGCGGTGGTGTCGCAGGCAGCCCGGTCGGGCGCAGCGGCACCTGGCGCGCGCCGAGCGCGGCATACGCGGCGGTGAGTTCGAGCAGGTTGGTTTCCGATACGCCGAGCGCCAGCATCGGGTCGTCCTTGAGCTCGCTCTGGATGCCGAGGTCGCGCGCGGCGCGCGCCACCGCCCGCGCACCGACGTCGTCGGTGATGCGCGCGGCGGCCACGTTGCTGGACTGGGCGAACGCATCGCGCAGGGTCAGGGATCCGGCGTAGCGGTCGTTGTAGTTGGCCGGCGTCCACCCGCCGATCTCCACCGGCGTGTCCTCGATCCTCGACTCCGGCGTAGAGCCCTCGCGCAGCGCGGCCAGGTACACGAACAACTTGAAGGTCGAGCCCGGCTGGCGCTGCGCCTGGGTGACGCGGTTGAAGGCGCTGTCTTCGTAGTCGCGCCCGCCCACCATCGCCACCACCGCGCCGTTGGTGCGCATGGCCACCAGCGCGGCCTGGCCGACGCCATCGCGCGCGCCACGGCGCAGCGCGTCGCGCACCACGCGCTCGGCGTGCGCCTGCAGCTTCGGGTCCAGCGTGGTGGGCACGCGCACTTCGCCGTACGCTGCGTCGAACGCCTCTTTGGCCTGCGGCGATACCCAGTCGGCGAAGTACGAGCCCACCGGCAGCATGGCGCGGCCGTGGCGCACGCGCGCGGGGGTCGCGTCGCGCGCTTGCTCTTCGGTGATCGCGCCGGCGTCGACCATCGCCTGCAGCACCACGCGCGCGCGCTTGCGGGCGCCTTCGAGGTTGTCGGTTGGCGCCAGCGTCGACGGCGCCTTGATCATGCCGGCGAGCATCGCCGCCTGGCCGAGGTCGAGCGCCTCGGGGGTCGTGTCGAAGTAATGTCGGGCGGCGGCGCGCAGGCCGTACACGCCGTCGCCGAAATAGATGCTGGAGAGATACCGCGACAGGATCTCGTCCTTGGACAGCCGCGCCTCCAGCCACAGCGCGATCAGCGCCTCCTGCGCCTTGCGGCGAAAGGTGCGGTCCGCGGGCAGGAACGAGGTCTTCGCGAGTTGTTGCGTGATGGTGCTGCCGCCCTGCTCGATGGCGCCCTCGCGCGCGTTGTGCCGCGCGGCGCGCGCGATGCCGCGCAGGTCGATCCCCGAATGCGAGTAGAAGCGGCGGTCCTCGATGGCCAGCACCGCATCGCGCACGTGGCGCGGCAGCGTGCGTGCATCGACCGGCTCGTCCTTGAGCGCGCCGCGTCGCGCGAACGGCGTGCCCTCGCTGTCGAGCAGCACCAGCGTGGCCTCCGGCAACGGCTCGAGCGCGCGCGACACCGGCAGCGCCCAGCTCAGCCACGCGAACAGCAGCACCAGCAGCGCGAGCACGCCGCCCGCGGCGTGCCAGGGGTGCCCGGCCAGCCACGCCCGCCAGCCCGCGACCAGGCGCACGCCGCGGCCGGGGTTGCGGTGCGCGTGGGCCTTGTGGCCGGGGGCGTCGACGATCTCCATCCGCGCAGTGTCGGCGGCTCGCCGTCATGGCCCGGGTGAAGCCGGGCCGCGCGCGATGGCCGCGCGCTGAACGGGCGCGTGCGAGGTGTCCGTGCGGGCAGGCCGGATCCGCCGCGCGACGCGAGGGGCCGATCGAGTCGCCGGTGTCTAGACTTCGCGGGCACGCCGCATGGAGCTGCCGATGGACAGGAAGATCGTGTTGTCCGCGCTGGGCGCGTTGGGCGCGCTGGTGGCGCTGCCGCTGGTGGGCGGCATCGTGTTCGCGGCGGTGAACTGGCGCGACGCCGCGCCCTCGGCCGAGGCGCGCGCGCTGACCGCGACACTCGCCGCGCGGCCGGTGGTCGCCGACGCCGACAATGGATATCTCGATGCGCTGGGGTTCGCCGCGCAGGCCGGCGTCGAGCCGCACGCGCTCGGGCTCGAGCGCCGTGCCTGGCTGCGGGCGCGGCAGCCGTCCGGCGATGCGTCCGCGCCTGTGAGGTTTCCACGGCGCGACGTCGATCCGCGCGACGCGCTGGAGCCGGCGATGCGCGGGTTGCTCGATGCCTGCCGGATGCCGGAGCGCGCGTGCATTGCGGCACTGGCCACGCGCGGGGCGCGAACACCGCTGCTGCCGGGCGCGCTGCGACCCATCACGGAGCGCTACCGCGTGCTGCTCACCCGCACGGGGTGGCGCGAGGAACCGATGACCGATGTCGCGGCACCGCTGCCGGGGTACCAGCACCTGCTGACCGGCCAGCAGGCGCACATGCTCGCAACGCTGGACATGGCACGGGGCGGGGACGCAGCCATGGTTCGCGAACGGCTGCAGGCCGATGCGGTGTTCTGGCGTGGCGTGCTGGGCGATGCGGATTCGCTGGTCGCCAAGCTCATCGCCGCCACCGCGGTGGAACGCAACGCGCGCTGGAGCGTGCTGGCGATCGGCACGCTGCCGCCGGAGGTGCGCGCGGGTGCGGTGCCTGCGTCGTTGGCGATCCCCCTCACGGTGCGCGAGCGCTCGCTGCGACTCGCGCTGGCGGGCGAGTGGGCGGGGACCCGGCGGATGGTCGCGACGATGGAGGGCGGCCAGGAAACGCTGGCGTACAAGCCGCAGGACACTGCCAACCGCATGGCCGCGGCCTTCGTGGCGCTGGCGAGCGCGTCCGAACTGCCGGTCGACCGCGTGCGCACCGCGTCGCGGCAGGTGGCCGACGATGCGCCGCGGCGCGGGCCGTGGCTCTACAACCCGGCCGGCCGGATCCTCGCCGACATCGCCAGGCCCGCCTACATCGACTACGCCGTGCGTATCGGCGACGTGGAGTCCGCGCGCGCCGCCGCGCATGCGCGCGCGGGGCTGCTGGTGGCGGACATCGCGCCCGATGCGATGGCCAACGCGCTGGCGGCGGGACTGTGGCGCGATGCCTACACGCGCCGCCCGTTCGGGTGGGATGCGGCGCATCGTTGCGTGCCCTTCGTGCGCGCCCGGGCGGAACGCGGCGCGTCGGCCTGCATCGAGGGCTGACGCGCGCGCCTCAGTCGAGCGTGCCGACCGGCACGCGCACGTGTCCCTCCATCAGCACGCGCGCGCTGCGGCTCATGACGGCGCGGGTGACGGTCCATGCGCCATCGACTTCGCGCACTTCGGCACCGACGCGCAGCGTGCCGGAGGGGTGGCCGAAGGTAACGACGCCGGGCGTGCCGCCGCCAGCGGCCTCATTGACGAGGGTTCCGGGCACGGCGGCGGCGGTGGCGATGGCGACCGACGCGGTGCCCATCATCGCGTGGTGCAGCTTGCCCATCGACAGCGCGCGCACCAGCAGGTCGACGTCGCCCGCGGCGATGCGCTTGCCGCTGGACGCCGTGTAGTCGCGCGGCGCTGCGACGAACGCGACCTTGGGCGTGTGCTGGCGCGTGGCGGCCTGCGAGGCGTCGGCGATCAGGCCCATGCGCACCGCGCCGTGCGCGCGGATGGCCTCGAACTTCGCGAGCGTGGCCGCGTCGCCGTTGATCGCGTCCTGCAGCTCGGTGCCGTCGAAACCGAGGTCGACCGCACGCAGGAAGATCGTGGGGATGCCGGCGTTGATCAGCGTGGCGTCGAACGTGCCGACGCCGGGCACTTCGATCGTGTCGACGAGGTTGCCGGTGGGGAACATCGCACCTTCGTCGCCGCCCTCGGACGGATCGACGAACTCGAGCTGGATTTCCGCGGCGGGGAACGCCACGCCGTCGAGCTCGAAGTCGCCGGTTTCATGCACCTCGCCGTTGGCCATCGGCACATGGGCGACGATGGTCTTGCCGATGTTGGCCTGCCAGATGCGCACCGTGCACAGGCCGTCGCGGGGGATGCGGTCTGCGTCCATTAACCCGTTGGCGATGGCGAACGGGCCGACGGCCGACGACAGGTTGCCGCAGTTGCCGCTCCAGTCGACGAACGCGCTGTCGATGGACACCTGGCCATAGAGGTAGTCGACGTCGTGGTCCGGCACGGTGGCCTTCGAGACGATCACGCACTTGCTGGTGCTCGAGGTCGCGCCGCCCATGCCGTCGGTGTGCTTGCCGTAGGGATCGGGCGAGCCGATCACCCGCAGCAGCAGCGCATCGCGCACGGGACCGGGCTGCCGAGCAGTTGCGGGCAGGTCATCGAGGCGGAAGAAGACGCCCTTGGACGTGCCACCGCGCATGTAGGTGGCGGGAATGCGGAGCTGGGGGGCGTGGGGCATGGGGGCTTGGGGGCTAGGGGTTAGGGGTTAGGGGCTAGGGGTTAGGGGTTAGGGGTTAGGGGCTAGAGGCTAGGGGCTAGGGGCTAGCGGCTAGGGGCTCCGACCGAATGACCTGCGCTCTTCTTTGCTCGTCATCCCCGCGCAGGCGGGGATCCAGGGACGTTGCTTTACTGCTGCATCGAGCACCCTTATGGAGCAACGGCGAAAGTCACTGGATCCCCGCCTGCGCGGGGATGACGAGCAAGGGCAAGGCCAGAATCCCCAATCCGTGTCTCGTGTCCCGTGCGCCAAGCAGGCTCGGCGCGACGGAGGTGGTGCACGCGGTCTATGCCGCGCGCGCCTCCAGGAAATCGTTGGCGAACCGCTGCAGCACGCCGCCCGCCTCGTAGATCGAAACTTCCTCGGCGGTGTCCAGCCGGCAGGTCACCGGCACTTCGATCGTGTTGCCGTGTTTGCGGTGGATGGCCAGCGTCAGCGTCGCGCCGGGCGTGCGTTCGCCGCGGACGTCGAAGGTCTCGGTGCCGTCGATGCCGAGCGTCAGCCGCGTGGTGCCCGCGTGGAACTCCAGAGGCAGCACGCCCATGCCGATCAGGTTGGTGCGGTGGATGCGCTCGAAGCCTTCGGCGACGATGGCCTCCACGCCGGCCAGACGCACGCCCTTTGCCGCCCAGTCGCGCGAGCTGCCCTGCCCGTAATCGGCGCCGGCGATGATGATCAGCGGCTGGCCGCGCTGCATGTAGGTCTCGATGGCCTCCCACATGCGCATCACCGTGCCGTCGGGCTCCACGCGCGCCAGCGAGCCGGGCATCACGTTGCCGTCGGAATCGCGCGCCATCTCGTTGACGAGCTTGGGGTTGGCGAAGGTCGCGCGCTGCGCGGTGAGGTGGTCGCCGCGGTGCGTGGCGTAGGAGTTGAAGTCCTCCTCCGGCAGGCCCATGCGCGCGAGGTATTCGCCGGCGGCGCTGCTGGCGAGGATCGCGTTGCTGGGCGAGATGTGGTCGGTGGTGATGTTGTCGCCGAGCACGGCGAGCGGGCGCATGCCGGTCAGCGCGCGCGCGCCGGCCAGCGCGCCTTCCCAGTACGGCGGGCGGCGGATGTAGGTCGAACGCTCGCGCCAGTCGTACAGCGGGCTCACCCGGCTACCGTGTTCGACGCGCACGTTGAACATCGGCCCGTACACGCGGCGGAACTGTTCGGGCCGGACGAACTCGCGCGCGATCGCGTCGATCTCGGCATCGGTCGGCCACAGGTCCTTGAGCGTGATCGCGTTGCCGTGCGCATCGGTGCCCAGCACGTCCTTCTCGATGTCGAAGCGGATGGTGCCGGCGATGGCGTAGGCCACCACCAGCGGCGGCGAGGCCAGGAACGCCTGCTTGGCATATGGGTGAATGCGGCCGTCGAAGTTGCGGTTGCCGGACAGCACGGCGACGGCGTACACGTCGCGGTCGATGATCTCGGCCTGGATGCCGGGATCGAGCGCGCCGCTCATGCCGTTGCAGGTGGTGCAGGCGAAGCCCACGATGCCGAAACCCAGCGCCTCCAGGTGCGGCAGCAGCCCGGATTCCTGCAGGTACAGCTCCACGGCCTTGGAACCGGGCGCCAGCGAGGACTTCACCCATGGCTTGCGCACCAGCCCGAGCTCGTTCGCGCGCTTGGCCAGCAGGCCCGCGGCGATCACGTTGCGCGGGTTGGAGGTGTTTGTGCAGCTGGTGATGGCGGCGATGATCACCGCGCCATCGGGGATCAGTCCCTGCGCTTCCTGCTCACGCGCGCCTGCGAGATTGGTGGCGATGCCGCGCTCCGCTAGCGCGGAGGTCGGCAGGCGCTTGTGCGGATTGGAGGGGCCGGCCATCGTGCGTTCGACGCTCGACAGGTCGAAGGTGAGCGTGCGCTCGTACTGCGCGTGCGCGAGCGCATCGGTCCACAGGCCGGCGGTCTTCGCATACGTCTCGACGAGGCCGACCTGCGCTTCCTCGCGGCCGGTCAGGCGCAGGTAGTCGAGCGTGTTGTCATCGATGAAGAACATCGCCGCCGTCGCGCCGTATTCGGGCGCCATGTTGCTGATCGTGGCGCGATCCCCGAGCGTCAGCGCGCGCGCACCTTCGCCGCGGAACTCGAGGTAGGACCCGACCACCTTCGCCGCGCGCAGGAACTCGGTGAGCGCCAGCACGACGTCGGTGGCGTTAATGCCCTCGCGCGGCCGGCCGGTGAGCTCGACGCCGACGATCTCCGGCAGGCGCATCCACGACGCGCGCCCGAGCATCACGCTCTCGGCCTCCAGTCCGCCGACGCCTACGGCGATCACGCCGAGCGCATCGACGTGCGGGGTGTGCGAGTCGGTGCCGACGCAGGTGTCGGGGAACGCGACACCGTCCTGCGCATGGATCACCGGCGACATCTTCTCGAGGTTGATCTGGTGCATGATCCCGTTGCCCGGCGGGATGACATCGACGTTCTTGAACGCGTGCTTCGTCCACTCGATGAAGTGGAAGCGGTCCTCGTTGCGGCGCTCCTCGATGGCGCGGTTCTTGGCGAACGCATCGGGGTCGAAACCGCCGCATTCCACGGCCAGCGAGTGGTCGACGATGAGCTGCGTCGGCACCACCGGGTTGATCTGAGCCGGATCGCCTCCGCGCTCGGCGATCGCGTCGCGCAGGCCCGCGAGGTCCACCAGTGCGGTCTGTCCGAGGATGTCGTGGCACACCACGCGCGCGGGGAACCACGGGAAATCGAGGTCGCGGCGGCGTTCGATGAGCTGCGTGAGGTAGGCGTCGCGCATCGCCGGGTCGGCGCGGCGCACCAGGTTCTCGGCGTGCACGCGCGAGGTGTAGGGAAGCGTGTCCCACGCGCCGGGTGCGATCGACTCGACGGCGGCGCGGGCGTCGAAGTAGTCCAGCGACGTGCCGGGCAGGGGCGTGCGGAAGGCGGTGTTCATGGCGGCGGTCGGTTCGGTCGCGCGGCGGCGCGCGGGAGTGCGGCGACCGGCACGCTCGGGCGCCGGTGCAGGGCGTGATTATCGCCCGGCGGGCGACCTGGACCGTGCGGACGAACGCGCCAGCGCTGCAAAGCCCCTCTCCCACCGGGAGAGGGGTTGGGGTGAGGGGTGAGGCACCTCGAGGCTTGGACGTTCGATTGCGCGTTCGGAACGCTCTGGTGGTGGCCGCGGATCGATTGATTCGAACGCACCGACCCTCTCCCCAACTCCTCTCCCGATGGGAGAGGGGCTTACAGATACGTAGCCCGGGTGGAGGCGTCAGCCGATACCCGGGGCCGTGCATCGGCCGGCGGGACATCCCGGGTATCGGCTACGCCTCCACCCGGGCTACGTGGAGCTACGTGTTCGCCTGCTTCGCCGCCTGCAACCGCGCCAGTTCGAGTTCGTCGCGCTTGGCCTGCTGCCTTCGCAGTTCCTCCTGCCGCAGCGCTTCGACCTCCTCCGGCGTCGGGTCCTGGTGCAGCGACAGCGCCTGCGCGATCGGGCTGGCGGGTTCGCCGCGCTGGCTCTTGAGCTTGATGTTCAGGCGCAGCTCGTTGGCCGAATCGGCGTTGCGGATCGCTTCCTCGTAGCTGATCCGGCCTTCGTTGTAGAGCTCGAACAGCGCCCAGTCGAAGGTGCGCATGCCCAGTTCGCGCGACTTGTTCATCACGCCCTTGAGCTCGTGGAACTCGCCCTTGAAGATCTTCTCGGCGATGGTCGGCGTGTTGAGCAGGATCTCGATCGCGGCCACGCGCCCCTTGCCGTCGACGGTGCGGATGAGCCGCTGGCTGATGACCGCGCGCAGGTTCGCCGACAGGTCCATCAGCAGCTGCGTGCGGCGCTCCTCGGGGAAGAAATTGACGACGCGCTCCATCGTTTGCGACGCGCTGTTGGCGTGCAGCGTGGACAGGCACAGGTGGCCGGTCTCGGCGAAGGAGATCGCATGCTCCATCGTTTCCGCATCGCGGATCTCGCCGACCAGGATCACGTCCGGCGCCTGGCGCAGGGTGTTCTTCAGCGCATGCCGCCAGCTGTGGGTGTCGACGCCCACCTCGCGGTGCGTGATCAGCGATTTGTTCGAGACGTGCGCGTACTCGACCGGGTCCTCGACGGTGATGATGTGCCCGGCGCTCGTGCGGTTGCGGTGGTCGACCATCGCCGCCAGCGACGTCGACTTGCCCGAGCCGGTGCCGCCGACCAGCAGCACCAGGCCGCGCTTCTCCATGACCACGCTTTTCAGCACTTCCGGCAGGCGCAGGGTCTCGAAGTTGGGGATCGCCGCGGCGATGGTGCGCACCACCATGCCGACGTGGCCCTGCTGCATGAAGACGTTGACGCGGAAGCGCGACACGTTTGGGACGGCGATGGCGAAGTTGCACTCCATCTCCTGCGCGAACTCCTCGCGCTGGCGCGGGTTCATCAGTGCCTCGGCGAGCTTGGCGGTCACAGCGCCGGTGAGTTTCTGCGTCGACAGCGGCGTCATCTGCCCGTGCGCCTTCATGCTCGGCGGGAAGTCGTGGGCGATGAACAGGTCCGAGCCCCCGGCGCGCACCATCGCGGCGAGCGCCTTGTGGATGTAGTCGCGGGCCTGGTCGTCGGTCATGGCGCGGGGCGGTCCGGGAGAGCGCGCACGGTAGCCGCGGCGGCGTGAGGGACCGCGCGACGCGTGGCTCCGGCGATGCGGGCGCCGCGTCGCGCCCGCGGATCAGCCGCTGCCGGGACGCACGTGGAAGCCCAGGGCCGCGGCCACCAGCTGCACGGCCTCGTCGTCGTCCTGGCGCGTGATCCAGCCTGCGTGGTGGTCGTGCCCGGCGTCCCAGGTCCACAGCGTGTAGTGGTGCTCGCGGAGGCGGTCGAAGGCGATGCCGATGACCCCCGGAACGTCGATGTCGGCCACGAAGTCCTCATCGGACGGATCGTCGACGCCCCAGTCGATGCGCACGTCGAAGCGCGCGGCGAGCTGGCCGATCGCGTCGATCGCGGCGGCCGCATCGTCGGCGTCGACGTGGAAGCCGGCCTGCCAGTCGATGGCGTCGCGCAGCGTTGCGACCGGGTCGGCGCCTTCGTCGAGCGCGTCGCGGCACGCCTCGAACTGCGCCTGCGCGGCGGCCTCGTCGCCGGGGTTGACGAGCAGCAGCAGCTGCCAGGCCAGCGCCTCGATGGCGGCGTCCTCGTCGATGTCGGCGGCGTCGCCGAAGCTGCGGGCGAAGTTGTCGTCGGGGTCGTGGTCGTGTGGCATGGAAGGATCCTCGGCGTGGGCACCGGTCGCATCACTGGACGGTGCGGCCCTCGTGGCGCAGCCAGCCGCCGGGGTGGCGGCCGGCGGGATCGTGGTGGGTCCAGTGCACCACGCCGCCGCGGTCGGTCCACTCGTATTCGCCGGCGAACTCGACCGCGTCGCCGGGATCGAGCGAGGCCAGGCGCGGCGCGAGGTCGATGTTGTGCGCCACCAGCACGGTGCCGCCCGAAGGCAGCCGCACGATGAAGCGCTGGTGCCGGCTGCCGCGACGGTCATCGGCGAACACGCGCATCACGGTGCCGTGGCCACGGACCTGCACGTCGCGCGCGCGCGTGGCGATGGCACGGGCCAGCGCATCGTCTGGCGCCGATGCCGCGGGCGCGGGCGCGGGCGCCGCATCGGGCAGGCCGGGTGCGCCGCGCAGCAGGTACGCGGCCAGCGCGGCGGCCAGCAGCAGCACGGCGACCGGTCCCCTGCGCATGGACTGCACCTCGCTGCGTGGAAGCACCTGTGCCGCGGGATGCGTGCTGCGCGCCGTGGGTCAGGCAGGCGTGCGCGCCGGGTCGGCCGGGTCGTGCGCCATGCGCGGATTGCGGCGGAGCATCGGCGCCACCATCGGCACGCTGAGCATCGTGCTGGTCACCGCCATCAGCAGCAGCGCGGTGAACATCTCGCTGGTGATGATCCCTTTGTCCAGCAGCACGTTGGCGAAGATGATCTCGATCAGCGCCTTGGTCTGCAGCAGCCAGCCGATCAGGCGCGCCTGCCCCGGCGGCCACTTTAGGATCCGGCCCGCCAGATGGATGCCCGCGAGCTTCCCGCTCACCGAAGCGAACAGCAGCAGCCCCGCGGCCAGCAGCACCGTCGCGCCGCCCAGGTCCCACGCCGTGCGCAGGCCGGTGGACAGGAAGAACACCGGCATCAGCACCAGCAGCACGGTGTGGCGCAGGCGGTCCATGGCCTCCTGGTCGAACCACTCGGCGTCCATCACCACGCCGGCCAGGAACGCGCCGACCATGAAATGCAGGCCCGACCAGTCGGCGCCGAACGCGACGGCGGCCAGCCACACCAGCGCCACGTACCAGCGGTCGCGCTCGGGGATCGCGCGCATCAGCGTGCGGAACAGCACGCAGGCGAGGCCGAAGACGATCAGGAACGTGGCCTGCCGGCCGATGCGCTCCCAGTCCATCAGCACCAGCGCCAGCACGCCCCAGATCGCGATGTCGTCCAGGCTCGCGTAACGCAGGATGCGCTGGCCGATCGGCTGGCGCAGCAGGCCGAGCTTCTCCATCAGCAGGATCAGGATCGGCAGCGCGGTCACCGCGCAGCCCATGCCGACGCCGACCACGAACTGCCAGTCCTGCGCCTTCGGGCCGATCCAGCCCGGCAGGCCCAGCAGCACCAGCGCGGCCGCGCAGCCGAACAGCATCGGCATGCCGAGCGCCAGTCCCGCGGTGATGCCGCTGTCGCGGCGGTTGGTCCACGCCTTGCGCACGTCGAGTTCGACGCCGGCGATCATCACGAACAGCATCACCGCCCACCAGGCCACGCCGTTGAGCGCGGTGATGACGTCCTTGGTGAACACGGCCGCGTGGGCCTCGGGGAACGCCGCGCCCAGCACGCCGGGGCCCATCAGCACGCCGGCGATGATCTGCACCACGACCAGTGGCGCGAAGTAGTCGGTGCGTCCCAGCCGCCAGACCAGGTAGGGGACCAGGAAGATGACCGCCATCGCGATCAGGAACAGTTCGGTCGTCGTGATCGCGTGCGGCATGCGGGCGGTAGCGGTGGAGGCGGCGCGATTATGGCCGTCCCCGCTGGCGCGACGGCTACTTCCGGGGCTTGGCCGCGGCGGCGGCCGCGGCGGGAGCGCCTGCCGGCTTGGCCGACACGCCGATGTGCTTGAAGGTCGGCGTGGTGCCGAGCACCTCGACCGTGCCGCCGGCCTTGCGGAAGGCCTTGAGGTGTTCGGTGATCTGGTCGCTGGTCAGCGAGCGGCCGTCCGGCTTGCCGGGGCGCAGGAAGACGGTGGTGGCGGGGGTGGCGGTCTTGGACATCTCGGGTCTCTCGGCGGGTCAGGGCGCGGGGGTGGCGGCGTACAGGCCGGCGTAGTCCTCGCGCACGGCCTGGCAGTAGGACGCACCCATCACGAAGCGGCGGCAGACCGCCGGTCGCGAGGGGTAGATCGAGCAGCACATGCGGGTGGCGTCGAGCGCCACGCACCAGCCGTCCTCGTCGCGCGCCATCACGTGCAGCCCGGCCTCGTCGACCGTGGTCAGGTGCTCGGCCACGCGGTCGCCGGCGTCGAGCACGACGGTCAGGCGGCAGCAGACCGCTTCGCAGCGGCTGCAGTGGATGGCCGGGTCGATGCAGCCGCGCGCCGCGGAGGCGACCGCGCTCACCGGGCCGGGCCGGATGGCGATGACGACGACGCGGCCGCCGCGGGGCGGACGGCGGAACAGGTGGACATCTGGGGCTCCCGGGGCGCGGGTCGGCGCGTGGCAGGAAGGGAGCGAAGCGAGCGGCGGGGCCGGACGGCGCGCACGGGACAGCGCGCACAGCCTACTCCCCGCACATGCACGTGGCGCGAACGCGGGGGGCGAACGGCCTTGACAGGCCGACCGGGAGCGCCGGCGGGGCCGTGCGCGGGCCCATGGGCGCCGCGCGTGGCCGCGCGCCGGTCACCTGCCGATGCAGCGCCGCCCCCGGAGTTGCCCGGGCGGAGGCGTGGCCCACGAGACCCGCAGCGGCGGCGCGAGGGCGGCGGCGAGGGGAGCGAACCGGTCCAGCCGCCCGGTGCACGCCGGCGCGGCGGCCGGCAGGCGCAGGCACACCTGGTGGCGCGGCGCGTCCACGTGGACGTGCAGGCAGGCCAACAGCAGGCAAAGCGTGGCCACGGAGCGATCCATGTCGCCTCCTCGGGTGCGTGGGGTGTCGCGCGGCACGGGCGCCGCGCGGGTCACATGTGGCGGAACAGGCCCATGAACGGCGCGCTCACCGACAGGGTCTCGGTGCGACCCCGCAGGCGCACGGTGCCGCGGCCGGTGTCGTCGCGGGTGACCCCCGCCACGGCCCGCAGGTTGACGATCGTCGAGCGGTGGATCTGCTTGAAGACGTTGCCGTCCAGCCGCGGCAGCAGCTCGCGCAGCGGCGTGCGCAGCAGCGCCTCGCCGTCGCCGGTCACCACCGTCGTGTACTTCTGCTCGGCGTGGAAGTAGGCGACGTCGTCCACGTGCACCAGCCGGGTCTCGCGCCCCGCGCTGGCGGTCAGCCAGACCAGCGGCTCGGGCGCGGACGCGGCGCGCGGCAGCGCGGGCGCGATGCGTTCGACCAGGTCGGCCAGCGCGCGCGTGGCCTGCGCGTCGCCGCGTGCCTCCAGCCGCTCGATGCACGCGGCCAGCCGTTCGGGCTGTACGGGCTTGAGCAGGTAGTCGGCCGCGCCGCGCTCGAAGGCATCGATCGCGTACTGGTCGTAGGCGGTGACGAACACCACCTGGGTGCGCGGGCTCGCCTCTACCGCCGCGCGGGCCACGTCGAGCCCGGTCAGGCCCGGCATGCGGATGTCGAGGAAGGCGACGTCCGGCGCGTGTTCGGCGAGCGCCTCGACCGCCGCCGCGCCGTCCTCGCATTCGGCCACCACGCGCAGTTGCGGCCATGCGGTGGCGAGCTGGGCGACGAGCGCGGCACGCAGCAGCGGCTCGTCCTCGGCCACGATGGCGGTCGGCATCTCACGCATGGCGCACCTCCGCGGCGGGGACGGTGAGCGTGGCGGCCACGCCCGTGGGGAAGTTGGCGACCACGGCCAGCGACGCGCGCGGCCCGTGCAGCAGGCGCAGGCGCTCGCGCACGTTGGCCAGGCCGATGCCGGTGCCGGCGGTCGCGCCGCCCAGGCCTTCGCCGTCGTCGGCCACGGTGATCGCCACGTCGTCGAGGTCGGCGCGCGCGCGGATCCACACCGTACCGCCGGCGGTGCGCGGCTCCAGGCCGTGCTTGATGGCGTTCTCGACCAGCACCTGCAGCATCATCGGCGGCATCGGCGTGGCGCGCAGCGCGTCGGGCACGTCCACCTGGACGGACAGCCGCGGGCCCATGCGCACCTTCATGATCTCCAGGTACGCCAGCGCGCGTTCGAGTTCGGCGACGAGCGTGGACGGCGCCTCGCCGTCGCGCGGCAGCGAATGGCGCAGGTAGGTGATGAGGTGGCCGAGCATCGACTCGGCGCGCGCCGCGTCGCTGCGCACCAGCAGCTGCGCGCTGGCCAGGGTGTTGTAGAGGAAGTGCGGCTCGACCTGCGCGTGCAGCAGGTTCAGCCGCGCGGTGGCCAGTTCCTTCTCGGTCGCGGTCTGTGCGGCCTGCGCCTGCTCGCCGCGGCGGATCGCCGCGACGCGCCGCGTGATCGCACGGGCCAGGGCTTCGGCGTTCTCGTGGTTGGTGCCGTCGTCGACGAGGAACAGGTCGGTCCAGGTCGGGTTTTCCGGCTCGCACAGCAGCGTCACGCTGCCGGCGTCGTGCATCGGGGTGACCGTGGCGAGGATCTGGTTGCGCGCGTGGCCCAGCAGGCGCAGCGGGTTGTAGCGGTCGAACGTGCGCGCGCCGTAGGGAGCCGGGCGCTGCAGCGTGGCGCGCACCTGCAGGCTGTCGCGGGCGGCCTCGACGCGCTCGACGTGCGGCAGTTCGCGGATCGCCGCCTCGACCAGGTCGAACGCCTGGCCGGCTTCCAGCGGGATCTCGACCTGGCGGCGCTGGCGGTTCGACAACGCCCCGCCGTGCACGCCGCCGGCGATGAGTTCCACGCGCCCCAGGTGCGACAGCGCGCCGGCGACCACCAGGATCAGCGTCGCCAGCATCAGGAACGGGACGAAGAAATCGACGCGCCCGAGCACCGGCAGCGACGACCACAGCGCGACCACGAGGCCGGCCGCGGCCATCCAGGCGGCGACGAGTCGGACGACGAACCACAGGCGCTTGAACATGGTGGCAGGCACGGGTGATGGCGATGCGGCGAGTATTCGCAGCGCATGCGCGCTGTCGAGCCGCTTGCGACCAACGCGGTGCAGGCGCGACGGAACCGCCTCCCCGCGCGACCGGGCGGCCGCGGATGCGCGCGCCCGTGCCGCCACTGCGCCGGACGTGCGCCCCGACGCCCGGCGCGGCACGCGGCCCGCGCACGTGTTCGAATCGCCGCTCCTCCGCCCACGCAGGTCCGCCATGCCCAAGCTCCGACTGGCCCTTCTCCCCATGCTGGTGCTGGCCGGTTGCGCGCATGCGCCGCCCGAACGCCCCGCCGCCGCGGCCGACGCGCCGGCACCGGCGAGCCTGCGCACCGCGGCCGACCGCATCGCCGACGTGCCGCTGATCGAGCGCGACGCCCTGTTCGGCAATCCCGAACGCACCAACGTGCAGGTCAGCCCGGATGGCGCGTCGATCAGCTGGATCGCGCCGGTGGACGGCGTGCTCAACGTGTGGGTCGCGCCCGCCGGCGACCTGTCGAAGGCGCGCGCGGTCACGCGCGACACCACCCGCGGCATCCGCAACTACTTCTGGTCGTACCGCCCCGGCACGCTGCTGTACCTGCGCGACACCGGCGGCGACGAGGACTTCCACCTGTGGGCGGTGGACGTCGCCAGCGGCCAGGCGCGCGACCTCACGCCGTTCGCGAAGACCACCGCGCAGGTCGCCGGCCTGAGCCCGGAGCGCGCCGGCGAGGTGCTGGTCGGCATGAACGACCGCGACGCGAAGTGGCACGACCTGTACCGCGTGGACCTGGCCACCGGCCGGCGCACGCTGGTGGAGAAGAACGACGACCAGATCGGCGGCTACCTCGCCGATGCCGGGTTCGCCGTGCGCTACGCCACCCGCTCGCGCGCCGACGGCGGCACCGACGTGCTGCAGCCCGACGGCAAGGGTGGCTGGCGCGTGTTCACCGAGGTGCCGTTCGAGGACAGCCTGACCACGCAGCCCACGCAGCTGAGCGCGGATGGCCGCACGCTCTACATGGTCGACTCGCGCAACCGCAACACCGCCGCGCTGTTCGCGATCGACACCACCACCGGCCGACCGAGCCTGGTGCTCGAGGACGCGCGCGTGGACTTGGCCGACTTCCTCGTGCATCCGCGCACCAACCGCGTGCAGGCGGCCTCGGTGGACTACCTGCGCGAGGAGGTCGTGGCCATCGATCCGGCCATCCGCACCGACCTCGAGCGCCTGCGCACGCTCGGCCCGGGCCTGGCATGGCCGACCTCGCGCACGCTCGACGACTCCACATGGATCGTCAATTACTGGGCCTCGGACAAGCCCGGCACGTTCTACCGGTACGACCGCGCCAGCGGCGCGCTCACCCGGTTGTTCGACGCCCGCCCCGCGCTGGCCGCTGCGCCGCTGGTGCGCACGTGGCCGCACGAGATCCGGTCGCGCGACGGCAAGACGCTGGTGAGCTACCTCACCCTGCCGCGCAGCGCCGATGCCGACGGCGACGGGCGCCCGGAGACTCCGGTGCCGCTGGTGCTCGACGTGCACGGCGGTCCCTGGGCGCGCGACGCGTATGGCTACAGCCGCGACGCGCAGTGGCTGGCCAACCGCGGCTATGCGGTGCTGTCGACCAACTTCCGCGGCTCGACCGGCTTCGGCAAGGCGTTCACCAACGCCGGCGACGGGCAATGGGGCACCAAGATGCAGGACGACCTGCTCGACGCCGTGCAATGGGCGGTGGGGCAGGGCGTCACCACGGCGGACAACGTGGCGATCATGGGCGGCAGCTACGGCGGCTACGCGACGCTGGCGGGCCTGGCGTTCACGCCGACCGCGTACCGCTGCGGGGTGAGCATCGTCGGGCCTTCCAACCTCAACACCCTGCTGGCCACCGTGCCGCCGTACTGGGCGAGCTTCTTCGAGCAGCTCGCGCGCCGCATGGGCGACCCGCGCACCGACGCGGGGCGCGCGTGGCTCACCGAGCGCTCGCCGCTCAACCGCGCCGGCGACATCGTGCGGCCGCTGCTGATCGGGCAGGGCGCCAACGATCCGCGCGTGAAGCAGGCCGAGTCCGACCAGATCGTGCAGGCCATGCAGGCGCGCAGCATCCCGGTGACCTACGTGCTGTTCCCCGACGAGGGCCACGGCTTCGCGCGGCCGGAGAACGCCACCGCGTTCAACGCCGTGACCGAGGGCTTCCTCGCCAGTTGCCTGGGCGGGCGCGCGCAGCCGATCGGCGACGACTTCGCCGGCTCGAGCATCACCGTGCCGGTCGGCGCCGAGATCGTGCGTGGGCTGCCCGAGGCGCTGCGCGACCACGTGCCGCAGGTGCGCAAGTAGCAGGCGCCACGCGGGCACCACGCCGGTGCCCGCGCGCCAGCCCGCGCCGCCCGCCGCGCGGCCCAGCGCGGGTCAGCGTGGATCAGCTTGGATCAGCGCGGATCCGGCGCGAACGCGCGTTCCACCTGCGCGCGCAGCTCGGCGTCGGCGAACAGCCCGCGCAGCAGCTGCAGGCGGTGCTCCAGCCGCGGGCTGGACGCCAGCCGCAGGCGTTCGATCCACTGCGGCGCCGGCACGTGGTCGGCGAGATCGATGCCGGTGGCCGCGCGGATCGCCTCGAGCTTGGCCATCCCGCGCGCGACCGCCGCGGCGTCCGCATCGCCTGGTTGCGGCACCGCGGGTCCGGCGGCACGCGCGGCCTCCCACTGCCGGCGGTGGCGCGCCTGTAGCGCCAGCAGTTCCTCGCCGTCCAGGCGGTTGCGCGCGCGCAGCAGCGCGGCGAGGAACCCGCGCGAGGGCGGCTCGCAGTCGCGCAGCGCGGGCTGCACGCGGCGCTGCAGCGTGCCGTCGCCGCGCAGTTCCCACAGCCCCCAGCCGCCCGGCAGCTCGGCCTCGCGCACCACGCCCGGCGCGGCCAGCACGCACCAGCGCTCGCAGTAGCGCATCACGTGGTCGGCCTTGGCCGGCGCCTTCAGTTCGGCCAGCCAGTCGCCGCGGCTGGCCTTGATCTCGAACCCGGTGATCTCGCAGCCGCGCGAGGGCCATAGCGTCATCACCAGCGCGTCGGCGCGCGCGGCCGGCGCGCGCCCGGTGCGGTCGGGCACCTCGAAGAGCACGACGTATTCGTCGTCGGGATGCGCACTGCGCAGCGCGGCGCGCAGGTCGGCGGTGCCGATGGCGGTCATTGGCGGCGTCGCCCGGATCGGGCGGCGCAGGATGGGCGCCGCCTGTCTCGACCCCTGCGACAGCCGATGCGCGGGTCATGCCGCCGCGCGGCGGTCCTTGTCGGCCGACAGCGCTTCGTCGGCGCGCAGGAAGACGTCGTGCGCGGCCTCGTCGGGGGTCGCGGCGTGCGCGGTGCCGATGCGCAGGTCGAGTCCATGCGCATGGGCGAAGCCCAGCGCCGCCTCGCGCACGCGCTGGAGCGTGGCCTGCGCGTCGTCGCCGTGCACCACCACGATGGCCTCGGGGCTGTGGCTGGCGCGGCTGGCGCTGTCGCCCGCGCCGGCCGGCAACGTTGCCGACAGCACGCCATCGAGCTCCACCAGCAGCTGCTCGGCCTTGCGCTCGCCGCGCGCCTGCACCAGCGCCGCATGCCCCTGCACCTCCACGATCGCCAGCGCGTACGGGCGCGCGGCGACTGCGGGCGGGTGCGCGGCGGCCTCCAGCGCGTGGTCACGCTCGCTCTCGCGCAGGTGGTGGCGCGCCTCCAGCAGGTTCATCGCGATGCGCGAGAGCGACGACAGCGCCTCGCGCTGCCGGTCATCGAGCTGGCGCGGCGCGTCGTCGATCACGCACAGCGCGCCGATCGCCGCGCCCGATGGCGTCACCAGTGGCGCGCCGGCGTAGAAGCGGATCGCGCCGCGCTCGCCGGTGACGAACGGGTTGGCGCTGACGCGCGCGTCCTGGGTGGCGTCGGCAATCTCCGTCAGCGTCCCGGGAGCCTGGACGGTGTGGTTGCAGAACGCGTCCTGGCGCGCGGTCTCGACCAGGTCGATGCCCACGCCTGCCTTGAACCACTGGCGGTCGCGGTCGATCAGGGTGAGCGCGGCCACCGGCACGTCGCAGATGATCGAGGCCACCCGCACGAGGTCGTCGAGCGCCTGCTCGGGCAGGGTGTCGACCAGGCGGTAGGCGTCCAGCGCGCGCTGGCGCCGGGCTTCGGTCATGGGCGCTGGGGTCGTTGCGGACATGCGGGCATCGGACGTGGGCCTGCCGCAAGTGTGGCAAGCCGCGCGCCGGCGCGTGTTGCGCCTGCGTGATCGCCCGTGGCCGCCGCGCTGGCATGCTCGCGCACCTTTGGAGGAGCTCGCGATGCCCACCGTCCTGGTCACCGGCGCGAACCGCGGCATCGGCCTGGCCCTCGCGCAGGCCTACGCGTCCCGCGGCGATGCCGTCATCGCCGCCTGCCGCGCGTCCAGCCCGGAGCTCGAGGCCAGCGGCGCGCGCGTGGAGGCGGGCGTGGACGTCACCGACGACGCCAGCCTGCGCGCGCTGTCGGCGCGGCTGGGCGACACCGCCATCGACGTGCTCGTGTGCAACGCCGGCGTGCTGGGCGACGAGCGCTTCGGCGCGCTCGACGCGGCCGCCTTCGACGGCATGCGCCGGCAGTACGAGGTCAACGCGCTCGGTCCGCTGCGCACCATCGAAGCGCTGGCCGGCCACCTGCGCGCGGGCGCGAAGGTCGGCATCGTGACCAGCCGGATGGGCTCGATGGCCGACAACGGCTCGGGCGGCCACTACGGCTACCGGGCCTCGAAGGCGGCCGTGAACGCGATCGGCGTGTCGCTGGCGCACGAACTGGCGCCGCGGGGGGTGTCGGTGTTCCTGCTGCACCCGGGCTACGTGGTCACCGACATGACCGGCGGGCGCGGCGAGGTGGTGCCGGCGCAGTCGGCGGCGGGGCTCATCGAGCGGCTGGACAGCCTCGGGCCGGGGCAGAGCGGCACCTTCTGGCACGCCAACGGCACCCCGCTGCCCTGGTGACCGCCTGAACCGCGCGACCGGCGGCATTGCGTTTGCGCGCCGCTGGCCCCATCCTGCCTGCGCTGAGTATCAAGGGTCACTGGTCATCGTGGCCCGATGTTGACGAATCGTCCGATCCGCGCATCGCCCCGTTGCATGCACCTTGCGACCAGCGTCCTGTCTCCTTTCGATGTTCGATGGGAGGCGTTTCCCACTGTGTTTCAGGAGCAATTGCAATGAATGACGGTCAGCGCGAAGTCGGTACGGTCAAGTGGTTCAATGATGCCAAGGGTTTCGGTTTCATCAGCCGCGAAGGTGGTGAGGACGTGTTCGTGCACTTCCGCGCCATCCAGACCCAGGGCTTCAAGAGCCTGCAGGAAGGCCAGAAGGTCTCGTTCACCGTGACCCGCGGCCAGAAGGGCCTGCAGGCCGAGGCCGTGCAGCCGGTCTGAAGACCCGCTGCAAGGCGTGATACAGGAAAGCCCGGCTCCGGCCGGGCTTTTTCTTTGGGTGACTTCTCTGCGCGAGCCGGCACGCGCGGCGGCGCCGCTAGACTGCCGGCCCCGCCCGCGACGCCCACCGCCATGCGCCCGTCCCTGTTCCCGCTCGCCCTGGCCCTGGCCATCGCGTTGCCCGCCTGCACCACCGTCGCGCCCGTGGCCGACGCACCCCCGGCCACCGCGCCGGCCACCGCGGTCGCCGCCGACGACAACCTCAATGCCGTGCTGTGGATGCAGCGGTCTGCCGAGTACCGCGCCACCGCGCTGCAGACCTGGCGCGCCGCGGCGGCGCGGCTCGACGACGCGCTGGCCACGCCGGGCTGGGACGCGGTGGTGCCCGCCGAGCGCCCCGAGGCCGCGTCCGCGCGCCCGCCGGCGGTGGTGGTCGACGTGGACGAGACGGTGCTGGACAACAGCCCCTACCAGGCCCGGCTGGTGGCCGACGGCGGTGAGTTCGACCCGGCCGGGTGGGAGGCCTGGGTGGCCGAGCGCCGCGCGCGCGCGATCCCCGGCGCGGTGGAATTCGCCCGCGCCGCGCAGGCGCGCGGTGTCACCATCGTCTACATCACCAACCGCACGCAGGCCTCGGCCGAGGCCACCATCGCCAACCTGCGCGCGGTCGGCATGCCGGTTGCCGGGCCCGAGGTGTTCATGGGCCTGGGCACGGTGGTCGAAGGGTGCAGGCAGGTGGGCAGCGAGAAGGACTGCCGCCGCCAGGCCGCCGCGCGCCGCTGGCGCGTGGTGATGCAGGTCGGCGACCAGCTCGGCGACTTCGTCCACATCCCCGACAACGCGCAGGCCGCGCGCGACGGGCTGATGGCCGCGCACGACGCGTGGTTCGGCTCGCGCTGGTGGATGCTGCCCAACCCCAGCTACGGCAGCTGGGAACCGGCCGCGTTCGGCAACGACCGTCGCCTGCCGCGCGATGCCCGCCGCGCCGCCAAGCGCGCGGCGCTCGACACCGCGCGCTAGCAGCCTCGACGTTCGCGCCCGGCCGCCGCCGCCGTAGAGGCGTGCCTGCACGCCTGTGCGATCACCGCGTTCGTTCGCAGGGGAAGGCGTGCAGGCATGCCTCCACGCGACGTCGGCGACGTGCCGCGCACACGCGCGCCTCAGGCGTGGACCGCGTCGCCCACCGCGATGCGTCCCGTGCCGCGCGCGATGAGGTTCATGCCGAACACCACCCCGCCGTCGCCGCGCCGGTAGGTCGCCAGCGTGCGCAACGGCTCGCCGCGCGGATCGCGCATGGCGGTGGCCGGATCGATCGTGGTGAACACGCAGCGCGTGCACGGCTTCACCGCCTCGAAGTCGACGCCGCCGATGCGCACGTGGCGCCAGCCGTCCTCCGCGTGCGGCCCGCCGCCGGCGACGACGATGTTGGGACGGAAGCGCGCCATCGGCACCGGCACCGCCAGCCGCGCGTTCAGCGCATCCAGCGACGCCTGGCCGATCGCCAGCAGCGGATAGCCGTCAGCGAAGCTGACCTCGTCGCCCGGCGCGGCGTGGGCGGGGTCGACCGCGCGCGTGGCGCGCGCGTCCATGTGCACCAGCCATGCATCGAACCCCACCACCGCGCTGATCCAGTGCCGCGCCGCGTCGCCGGCGCACGCGGCGTCGACCTCGCTGCGCCACACCGCGACGTGACGCCGCGGCGCGTCCGCGCCCGGCGTGGCCACGTGCAGGGCGCCCGCACGCGGATGCGCGAGCTCCACTCCGTGCGCGGTCGGGCACGCCTGCACGAGCACCAGCTGCGGATGCTCGCGCGCGGTCAGGAAGCGGCCGTCGGCATCGACCGCCAGCCAGCGGCGGTCCCCGGCGGGGCCGCGCGGTTCGATGTCGAGCACCGGCTCGGCACGCGGCGCGCAGGACTTGAGCGGATGTCGGTACAGCGCGGCGACGTGCATGCGCGGCAGTGTCCGCGCAGGCGCCGGTCAGGGCAACGCGCGGGTGTCCAGCGCGCGGATGCCCGGCACGCCGCGCAGCGCGGCCTGCACGTCCGCGGCGCGCGCGGTGCTGCCCGGCAGCGGCACGACGCTCGCCGCCCCCGCCTGCACGCGCACCTGGAGCGTGCCGGACGCCGCGGGCCCGAGTGCCTGCGCCAGCCGTGTGGCGATGGTGCGCGCCAGCGCGGCGTCGCGCGCGTCCACGCGCTGCGCGGGGGCCTGGGCGGCGATCGGATCGACCATCGCCGGCGCGCGCGCCGGGGCGATCGCGGGCGCGGCCGCCGGCACCTCCGGCGCCGGCCGGCAGCCCGCCAGCGCGCACGCGGTGACGAGTGCGGCCACGACAGGCGCGTGGGAAGTGCGGAACGACATGGGAAGGCCGCAAGGTCGGGAAGGCCGGACGCTACGGCATCGGCCGTGCACGCAATGCCGCAGGGCTTCCGGTCATGTCTGGATGCGCTGCGACCGGCGTGGGGCTTGCGCGCTGGGTTGCACTCCCGGACGGAGGCAACGTCTGGACTTCGAGGAGGCGGTACGCGTCATCACGACGCGGGGCTGGCTCGTAGTGGCACCGCATCCTGCGGTGCGACGCAGGCATGGCCGCGACAGCAGGTGGGGTGGCGGGGCGGTACGGGTTATCACGCTGCTGGCGACTGCCGCTCCAGACCAAAGCAGGTTCCGGTCGATCGCGGCGGCTGCGAGCCCCAGTCCTGCGCGGGGAGATGGCGGTCATCACGGCGCTGACGAGGTCCGGTCAGTGCCGCGTTCCTTCCCTCGATTTCTGCTGTCGGCAACGCTTGATGTGTCAGCGGGACGGCACGGGTTGTCAGGACGCTCGCGACGTCCGCGGCCGCGCTGCCTCCTTCGCTTCGTCGTGTCGACAGCGCGTGGTTTGACAGCGGGGCGGTACGGGTTATCACGACGCTGGCGAGGTCCGTCCTGATGCAGCGTGCGTCTCTCCGATCGCGTCGGACCGGGCTGATGGGTCGGCGGGGCGGTGCGCGTTAAGGCGACGTCGGCGACGTCCGGTCCGACACCTCGTGGCGTTGCATCGAGTCCTGCGGACGGCGACCGGTGTGTCCGCGGGGCGGTACGGGTTATCACCACGCCGGCACGTCGACGCAACCCCGGGTGCCTTTCCACCAATCGCTGCTGCACGCATCGCGCGGCGTGCCGGCGATGCGGTACAGGTCATGGCAACGGAGGCTACCGCGGCAGCGCCCGCGTCCGTTTCAGTGATGCGCGCCGTGCTCGGTCAGCGCGGCGATGCGCGCGCGCTGCGCGGTGGTGAGCTCGCGCGCGAATGCCGCATCCAGCGCGCGCCAGGCCAATTCGCCGGCCGCGTTGAGCATCGATGCATGCATGCGATGGCCGGCCAACGCCTCGCCGACGGCCGCAGCCTGTGCCCTGCAGACCGCGCGGATGCGCCTGCCGGCCGCGCGCGGGGCGTCGGCGATCCACAGCTTGGCGTCGACCGCGTCGCGGCAGCCGTTGGGCGCGGCCAGCGACAGGCCACGCGCGGCCTCCACGCTCGCGCCGTTGGCATGCGCGTCCGGCAGGCCGAGCTTTCGGTAGGCCAGCAGGCGGTTGTGGTCGGAGAACACGCCATCGGGATTGGGCAGGGTCACCCAGGCATGGACCATCGCCAGGCGGCCGCGGTCGTCGCCCTTGGCGAGGTATTGCGAATGGATCCAGGAGTTCGCCAGCCAGCGCAGCAGCGGACGCTCCTCGGTCATCGCCTGCATCGCCTTGAGCGCGTCGTGCACGTGCCAGCGGTCGGCATCGCCGGCGAAGCCCTCCGGCAGCGCCTCGCCCTCGCGCAGGCGCACCACGTAGGCCACGCCGGTGAGCACCGGACGGCCGTCGATGCGCGTGTACATCAGGTTGTTGGGGCGGCTGAAATCGAGCCGCACGTTGCTGCCCTGGTAGTCGCGGCCGTCCGGCGGCGTCCAGTGCTCGCCCATCAGCGGCTCGTCGCCGCCAAAGCGCTTCCAGCCTTCGCGCTCGGCGACCTCGATTTCGGCGTAACGCGCGACCGCGCGGCGCAGTTCATCGAGTTGCGTGAGTGCGGCAGCGGGGACGGCCGGTGCCGCGGCCGCCTTCGGCGCGGGCGCGTGGTCATGGTCGTGGTGCGCGTGTTGCGCGATGGCGGGCGCGGTGGCGGCGCAGAGGGCGAGGCAGGCGGACAATCGGAGGGACATGGCTGCAGCATCGGCGGCGGTGCGGCGAGGCTGGCCTGCGATTGCGGAACGGCGACTGACCCGAGACCTCCTGGGGGACCCGCGCGGCTTCGCCGCCTCCCCCAACCCAATCCTCTCCCTCCATTGCGCGGGACAGCGGATGAATGGATTGCGTTCTCCAAGCCAAGCGCCTGAGGCCGCGTGTCGGGTGCCGTCCCACACGCGAGCTCTGTTGGCTCCTATCCCTATCCCCTATCCCCTATTCCCTAGCCCCTAGCCCCTAGCCCCTAGCCCCTGTTACTCACCAATGCGTCGGCGCGTAGTCCTTGAGGAACTGGCCCCATGCGTGCCGGCCGGTGTTGAAGCCGTCGATTATGGGGTCGACGATGCGTGCGGCGCCGTCGACGATGTCCAGCGGCGGATGGAAGCGTTCGCGCTCGCGTTTGGCTTCGGCGATGTGCACGACGTCCTCGTCGGTGATCCAGCCGGTGTCCACCGCGTTCATGTGGATGCCGGCCTGCACGTAATCGGCCGCGGAGGTGCGCGTCATCATGTTGAGCGCGGCCTTGGCCATGTTGGTGTGCGGGTGCCGGGTGGTCTTGGCGTTGCGGTAGAACTGCCCTTCCATCGCCGAGACGTTGACGATGTGCTTGTCGCGCTCGGGCGTGCGCGTCATCAGCGGTTTCAGCCGCGCGTTGAGGATGAAGGGTGCGATGGCGTTGACCAGCTGCACTTCCAGCAGTTCGACCGCCGGCACCTCGTCGAGCAGCATCCGCCACGAGTTGGTGCTGCGCAGGTCGACCTGCTGCAGGTCGGCGTCGAGGCGGCCTTCGGGGAACAGGTGCGACTGCGCAATCAATTCGTCCGGCAGCAGCGGCAGCTGCGACAGCGACGCGGCGCGTGCGAGGCCCACCGGGCCGGCGGCATCGCCGGGCAGCAGCGCGGGTCCGCGCAGGCCTTCGTAGGCCTCGACCACGCTGCGCACGTGCGCAGGCAATGTGGTCGCGCACGCGGCCTCGCGCTCCATCATGTGCGCGTAGAACGCCGGCGGGCGGCGCACGGTCTGGCAGGCGTTGTTGATGATGAAGTCCAGGCGCGGCCGCGTGGCGATGAGCTCCGCGCAGAACGCCTCGACGCTCGGCGTGTGGCGCAGGTCCAGCCCGTACACGTGCAGGCGGTGCGCCCACTCGGCGAAGTCGGGCTCGGCCGCGTAACGCTGCGCCGAATCGCGCGGGAAGCGCGTGGTGACGATGAGTTCCGCACCGCAGCGCAGCAGCTTCAGCCCCGCCTGGTAGCCGATCTTGACCCGCCCGCCGGTGAGCAACGCGACGCGGCCGGACAGGTCGGCGCGCTCGGTGCGCTTGGCGAAGTTGAGCCGCGCGCACGGCGGGCACATCTGGTCGTAGAAGTAGTGAAGTTCGGTGTAGTCGCGCTTGCAGACGTAGCAGTGGCGCGCGTCGACCGACGGACGCGGCGCTTCGAGCATCGCCAGCGATTCGGCCGTCGGTGGCAGGATGTTGGGCGTGGTGAACACCGGCCGTGCGCGCAGGGTGCGGATGCCGGTTTCGTTCAATGCGGCTTCGTCGCGGGCGATGGCCGCGGCGATGCGCGCCTTCTTCTCCTCGCGGCGGCGCTTGCGCTCGGCGCGCGGGTCGATGGCGTGCAGGCGCACCAGCGCGCGCTGCAGGCGCTCGCGCGTGGGCTTGTCGAGCACGTCGAGCTGCGCCTGGTCGTCGGCGATGCGTTCGAGCACGTCGGCGGCGGCGGCGAGTTGCGCGCGCAGGGTGTCGTCGGGGGGCAGTGCGTTCAAGGAAGCGCCAAGTGGGTCATCGGTGCGATCGCGGTGCTCGCATCGCGCAGGGGTCGTGCCGCTCGAAGCGTCGCCCCTGCGCAGGCAGGGGCCCAGTGCCTTTGCGAGTTCGCGGCCACCCGGTTCCGGAAGTCGCTGGGCCCCTGCGTGCGCAGGGGCGACGGACTGGGGGATGCGCGAGTCTTCCGATTCGCCTCAAGGCCGCAGACGCGCAGCTGCCAGCCGTTACTCCGGCGCGTTCGCGGCGTCGCGGAAATACGGCTCGACCGTGCCGCGGATCTTCAGCGTCATCGGCTGGCCGCGGCGGTCCAGGGCGCGGCCGGCCTGTACGCGGATCCAGCCCTCGCTGACGCAGTACTCCTCGACGTTGTGGCGCTCCTCGCCGTTGAAGCGGATGCCGATGCCGCGGTTGAGCAGCGACTCGTCGTGGAACTTGCTGCGCGGGTCGTTGGCCAGGCGGTCGGGCGGGGTGTCCAGGGGCGTGTCGGTCATGGCGCGGGCGTGCGGGTGGCGGTGCGGGCGCGAAGGATACCGGCGTGGAGGCTCAGGCCGGCCCGCGTGGAGCGCGGCCCTGCGCCCGGGCGGTGGCGATGACCTGGTGCAGGCGCGCGCGGTCGTCGCGCCGGGTCAGCGCGATGGCGCCCAGTTCGATGGCCCGGTCACGCAGCGGTGCGTCGAGGTCGTAGTGCGCGCCGCTGGGCAGGTGGTGGTAGGCGCGCGATGGCAGGCCGATGGCGCGCGCCATGGCGTGCAGCTCGCCGGTGGTGTCGGCCATCAGGTGCGCCCAGCGGCGGCCGTTGCGCAGCCACAGCTCGTCGACGTACGCGGCCACTCAGCGCTCGCCGACCTCGACGCCTTTCCAGAACGCGATGCGGCCGCGGACCTGCGCCGCGGCGTCCTTCGGCTCCGGATAGAACCACGCCGCGTTGGCGTTGACCGCGTCGCCGACGACCACGTCGTGGTAGTGCGCGGTGCCCTTCCACGGGCAGGTGCTGGTGTGCGTCGACGGGCGCAGGTGCGCGGAATCGACTGCCTCGGCCGGGAAGTAGTGGTTGCCTTCGACCACCACCGTGGCGTCGCTGTCGGCGATCACCGCGCCATTCCAGCGCGCCTTCATCGTTGCGCGTCCACGTCGCGTGCGGCGTCGGTGTCCTCGACGGTGGGGGTGGCGTCGCGCTGGGTGCCGCCTTCGTACCGCGGCCAGTCCTTCTCGCTGGTCTTGGTGTTGCGGTCGCCGGAGCTGTGGCCGTACTCGCGCTGCGAGGTGCCGGGTTCGGGGGGGAGCGGGTCGCGGGGAGTGGTCATTGCGGTGCGCTTGCGGTGTGCGGTGGGCGGGTTGTCGCGCGCGGGGTGTAAGCGCGTGGTGAGCGCGCGCCACCGTGGCGCCGAGCTTGCTCGGTGTCGCGGCCTAACCAAGACGACGAGCAAGCCCGGCGCTGCAACGCTTGCGTGCGGACGCGAAAAGCACCCCTCCCCAGCCCTCCCTGCAGTCGCAGGGGAGGGTGTGGGTCAGCCGCGTGGCCCGCCCATCACCGGCAGCACGATGCCGTTGACGTAGCTCGCGGTCACCGGCGAGGCGAGGAACACGAACGCCGGGGAGATTTCCTCCGGCTGCGCGGGGCGGCGCATGTCGCTGTCCTTGCCGAATTCGGCGACCTTGTGGGCGGGCTTGTCGGACGGATTGAGCGGCGTCCACACCGGGCCCGGCGCCACGCAGTTCACGCGGATGCCGCGGTCCAGCAGGTTGCTGGCCAGCGACATCGTGAAGGCGTGGATCGCGCCCTTGGTCGAGGAGTAGTCCAGCAGCTTGGGATTGCCGAAGATCCCGGTCTCCGAGCCGCAGTTGATGATGCTGGCGCCGCGCTGCATGTGCGGCAGCGCGGCGCGCGCCATGAACATGTAGCCGAGGATGTTGGTCTCGAAGGTCTCGCGGATGTGCGCGTCGGTGAGGTCCTCGAGTTTCGCGGCGTGCATCTGGAAGGCGGCGTTGTTGACCAGCACGTCGAGGCGGCCGAACGCCTTGGCCACCTTGTCGACGGCGCGCTTGCAGAAGGCGGGGTCCTTGACGTCGCCGGCGATCGACAGCGCGCGCCGGCCTTCGGCTTCGATGTGCGCGAGCGTGGCGTCGGCATCGGCCTGTTCGCCGGGCAGGTGCACGATCGCCACGTCCGCGCCCTCGCGCGCGAACAGCACCGCCACCGCGCGGCCGATGCCCGAATCGCCGCCGGTGACGATCGCCGCCATGCCCTCGAGCTTGCCGCTGCCGGCGTAGCCCTCGGCGAGGAACCGCGGTGCGAGCTCCAGTTCGTGCTCGCGCCCGGGCTTGTCGATGTGCTGCGCGGGCAGCTCCGTCGGCTGCTTGACGAGGCCGGCCTGCACCGCCGGCTTGTCCTCGTCGGGGGACTCGGGCCCGGCCTTCGCATCCCGCCGTTCGATGCGCGACTGGATGGCGCGCTGCGTGGATTCGGCATCCTTCTTGTCGGTCGGTGCCATGGCGCGGAAACGTGAACCGGGCCGCGCAGGCTGGCCCGCCGCGCGCCAATGCGCGGTGACGATGCGCGCGCCGCGGCGTACGCTTGCGCGATGGCGTCCGACCCCGACTACACCCTCACGCTGCGCCCGATGGGCACGCACCTGCGCGCGCACGTCACCGGCCCGCTCGACACCCTGGAAGTCACCCGCGCGTACTGGACGGAGATCATCGCCGAGTGCGCGCGCAGCGGCGTGCGCCGGCTGCTGGTGGTCGAGGAATTCGGCACGCGCGGCACCCGCGCGCACGTGCGCGAGGTCATCGACCTGCTGCACAAGTACCGCTGCGGCAGCGTGTGTATCGCCTACGTCGACCGCGAGCACGCGGAGGAGAACGCGCAGCACGCCGAGATGCAGGCGCGTTACGTGGGCCTGACCGGGCGGGTGTTCCGCAACGAGGCCATCGCGCTGGACTGGCTGCTCGACTGCCCGCTGCCTGCACGCGGCGGCAACGGTTGAGGCGCGAGCCTGTGCGCGATGCGACCTGCATCGCTTCCCGGAGCCGCCATGGCCACTCCGCCGCCAGCACCACCTCGCAATCCCGGTCGCGACGACGACGACCGCGCGCCCATCGATGACACCACCGGCGCCGGGCCGGACCTGCTGGATGTCGAGGACGATCCCGCGCTCGACCGCAGCAGCGACGACCTCACCGGCCACGGCCGCAGCGACGCCTACGACGACGAGGCGGCCGAAAACCGCTGAGGGCGGCGCAGCGCGGGACGGTCAGGCCGGGAGGTCCCCGCGCGCGGCCGCGCGTTCGAGCACGTCGCGCAGCAGCCCGCGGGCCACCGTGGCCGGGTGGCCGCTGCCGAGCAGCGCGCAGGCGTGCCCATGCGCGCTGGCCAGGTGCACGCGGCCGGCATCGACATGCCAGCGCGCCGCATGCACGTGGCGCCCGACCACGAGGGCCACCTCGCCCTGGGTGTCGTCGCTGTCGCGCAGCGCCGGGATCGAGCCGGTGATGCGGTGTGGAAGGTCGAACTGCATGGGGTCCTGCCCTGCGTGCACGCTCCAGGAACTCCATGTACCAGCGGGTGCGTCGACGCCGCGTCGCGCGGTCAGCGCCCCGGCCACAGCGGGCCGCCGAGCCACAGCCACTGCGCCATCCACGCGCTGACCAGGGCGATCAGCGCCGTCAGCGGCAGCCCGATGCGCAGGAAATCGGCGAAGCGGTACTGCCCCGGCCGCAGGATGAGCAGGTTGCCGTGGTGGCCGATGGGCGTCAGGAAGGCCACCACCGCCCCCAGCGCGGTGACCACCACGAACGGCGTGGGCGGAAGCTCAAGCGCCTGCGCGAGGGCCAGCGCCACCGGGGCCAGCAGCACGGTGGTGGCCGCATCGGACAGCACCTGGGTCAGCAGCGCCGCCGCGCCGAACAGCACCAGCAGGATGGCGAGCACCGGCCACCCCGCCACGAGGTGCTCCAGCGCGCCCGCGAACAGGTCGGCGGTGCCGGTGCGTTCCATCGCCATGCCCAGGGGAATGACGCCGGCGATCATCACGTAGATGCGTTCGTCGATGCCGCGATAGGCCGTGCCCAGGTCGATGCAGCGCGTTACCACCAGCGCGACCGCGCCGGCGAGGAAGGCCACGTGCGCCGGCAGCCATTCGGCCGCCGCCACCACGACCGTGGCGGCGAGGATCGCCAGTGCCATCGGCGCGCGCACCCGCCGCCGGGTTTCGCCGGTGAACGGCACCAGCATCAGCACGCCGCGATGCGCCGCGAGGTCGGCGAAGCGGGAGGGCGCTCCCCACAGCACCAGCAGGTCGCCTTCGCGCACCACCGAGTCGGCCAGGCGCAGCGGCAGGCCGCCGCCGCGCCGCCACAGGCCGGCGACCACCGCCTCCAGCGCCCCGGCCACGCCGAGCTCGCGCACGCTGCGGCCGATGAACTCCGAACCCGGCGCCACCACCGCCTGCACGAACTGCGGGGTATCGCCGGCGTCGGCGCGGGCGGGAGCGGGGTCGTGCACCGCGTCGAGGTCGAGCCCGTCGTCGTCGTGCATCGACAGCAGCGTGTCGGGACTGGCGTCGAGCACCAGCACGTCGCCGGACAGCAGCGGGCTGTCGTCGTGCAGGTCCGCGCGCAGGCGGCCGTCGCGCAGCCAGCCCACCCGCTCGGCGCCGAAGGCGCGCTGCAGCTCCACGAACGGACGCGTGGCCCAGCGCGACTCGGGCAGCACGCGCAGTTCGGTGCGGTAGCGGTCCAGGCGCAGGTGGCCGTCCTCGTCGGCCTCGCCCGACCGCCGCGGCAGCACCCAGCGCACCAGCTGCATGTAGGCCATGCCCACCACCACCAGCGCGATGCCGATCGGGGTGACGGAGAAGATGTCCAGCCCCTGTCCCTCGCGCTCGAGCAGGTTGTCGGCGAGCAGGAACGCCGGTGCGCTCACCAGGGTGAGGGTGGTGCCGAGCGAGGCCGCCAGCGACATCGGCATGAGCAGGCGCGAGGCCGGGATCGACCGCTCGCGCGCGTGGCGCAGCAGGATCGGCAGCATCATCGCGGTCACCATCACGTGGTGGGTGAACGCCGCCAGCCCCGCCACGGCGGGCATCACCACCGCGACCGCGCGTGCCTCGCTGCGGCCGGCGGCGCGGCCGATCAGCCGGCCGATGCGCTCGGTGACGCCGGTCGCGGCCAGCGCGCCGGACACCACGAACACCGCCGCGACGATGATCGCCGGTTCGCTGGAGAACCCCGACAGCGCCTCGCGTGCGTCCAGCAGCCCGGTGACGACCAGCGCCAGCACCGCGAGCATCGCGGTGACGTCGCTGCGCACGCGTTCGCTGACGAACAGGTAGAACGTTCCGGCCAGGATCAGCACGAAGAGGATCTGGTCCCAGGTCACGGCGTCGGGGACCGGTCGGCGGGCGCGTTGGGCATGGACCTACGCTGGCAGCGGCCACGCGAACGGTGCGTCACGTCAGGCATGCCCGCGCCCCGTGCACGCGCCCTTGCACCCGCCGCGGCCTAGTCTCGGCCCATGCCCGCCCCCGCCTACGCCGTCGCGTTCGAGCACCACGACACCCACCTGCGGGCGCACGTGACCGGTCCGGAGGACACCCTCGAGGTCTCGCTGGCGTACTGGACCGAGATCGCGGCCGAATGCGCCCTGCACGACGTGCGCCGGCTGCTGGTGGTCGAGGACCTGGGCACCAAGGCCACGCGCGCGGACACCCGCGAGATGGTTGGCGTGCTGGCGGGCATCGGCTTCGCGCGTCTGTGCATCGCCTACGTCGACCGCCTCGACGACGACGACGTGGTCGCCCATGGCGAGCTGCACGCGCGCCACGCCGGGCTCACCGCGCGCGCGTTTCGCAGCGAGGCGATCGCGCTGGACTGGCTGCTCGACTGCGAGCTGCCGCCGCCGCCCGGCTGAGGCGCGCGGCCCCGCTTGCACGCGCGGCCCACGCCCGGCCGTGCAGGGTGCGCAGCCCCACGATGCGGAGACGGGACATGCAGGGAGCCGACTGGATCGGCTGGGCCGCCTCGGCGGTGCTGATGGCCACGCTGGTGCGCCAGGTGGTGGTGCAGTGGCGCGAGCGCAGCACCCAGGGCGTCTCGCACTGGCTGTTCATCGGGCAGCTCACCGCCAGCACGCTGTTCGTCATCTACAGCTGGCTGGTGGGCAACTGGGTGTTCGTGGTCACCAACACGCTGCTGCTGGTGGTGGGGATCACCGGGCAGCTGGTGTACCGGCGCAACGTGCGGCTGGAGGGCAGTGAAGGCGGGACGACCTGAGTCCGTCGCCCCTGCGCACGCAGGGGCCCAGTGCCTTTGCTGTTTCGCATCCGTGGCTTCGAAAGTCGCTGGGCCCCTGCGTGCGCAGGGGCGACGACGTAGCACCCGGCCTACACATGCGCCGTCCGATAGTCCGGGCCCCGTCCGCGCGGAACCCGTCGCCATGGCCCGTCCCATCTGGAGCGGCACGCTGTCCTTCGGCCTGCTCAACATCCCGGTCTCGCTGATGGCCGGCGAGCGCAGGACCGACATCCACTTCCGCATGCTCGACGCGCGCAACAACAAGCCGGTGCGCTACGAGCGGGTCAACGCCGAGACCGGCGAGGAAGTGCCGTGGAAGGACATCGTCAAGGCGTTCGAGTACGACAAGAACAGCTACGTCGTGCTCGAGCCGGAGGACATCAAGTCGGCCGCGCCCGAATCGCATGACGCGATCGAGGTCGAGGGCTTCGTCGATGCCGAGGCGATCGGCCCGCAGTACTTCGAGAAGCCCTACGTGCTGGTGCCGGCGAAGAAGGCCGAGAAGGGCTACGTGCTGCTGCGCGAGGCGCTCAAGGCGACCGGGCGGATCGGCATCGCGCGCGTGGTGATCCGCACCCGCGAGAGCCTGTGCGCGGTGCTGCCGCGCGAGAACGCGCTGATGCTGGTGATGATGCGCTTCCCGCAGGAGCTGGTGGACGTGTCCGAGTACGCGATCCCCGATGGCGCGCAGGGCGATTACCGCATCAGCGCCAAGGAGCTGGAGTTCTCCAAGCAGCTGATCGACTCGATGAGCGCGGAGTTCACCCCCGGCGATTACCGCGACGAATTCCGCGAGCGCCTGCAGCAGGTGATCCGCGAGCGGATGGAATCGGAGGGCGTCGTGCACCACGCCGACGAGGCGCCGGAAGCCGGGGAGTCGGCCACCACGAATGTCGTGGACTTCATGTCGCTGCTGCAGCAGAGCATCGCCAAGAACACGCGCACGCCGGCGAAGAAGTCGGCATCCAAGGCGACCGACGAGGTGATCGGGCCCACGCGCGGCGCGAAGAAGGCAGCAGCGAAGAAGACGGCCGCGAAGAAGGCGCCGGCCAAGAAGACCGCAGCCAAGCGTGCGGCGACGCCGGGGAGAAAACGGGCGTGATGCGCGCCAGGTGTCCAGCGCGTTTGCGTATGGCCGGCCAACGTTCCAGAGCGGGCCGACGCGTCGCTTCGCTCCCTCTCCTCCGCGACGCGGGGGAGAGGGTTGGGGTGAGGGGGATGAGCGCCGCAGGCGCGACTGCCGTTGCCCATGGCCGGTGCAACGCCATGCACACGCGCCCCCTCACCCCAACCCTCTCCCCCACTGCGTGGAGAAGAGGGGGCCAACAGCGTGTCGCGTGCGCAGGGGATCCCGCGCGTCGGAGCCCGGCGCCATGACCCTGCGCGAATACGTGCGCAAGCGGCGCTTCGACCGCACGCCCGAGCCGGGTGTCGCCGGTGGTGTCGCGGGCAAGCCCCGCGTCTCGAAGCGGCCCATCTTCGTCGTGCAGCTGCACCACGCCTCGCACCGGCATTACGACTTCCGCCTGGAGATCGACGGCGCCCTCAAGAGCTGGGCGGTGCCCAAGGGGCCGTCGCTGCGCCCGGGCGAGAAGCGACTGGCCGTCGAGGTCGAGGACCATCCGCTGGGCTATGCCAGCTTCGAGGGCGACATCCCCGAAGGCCAGTACGGCGCCGGGCACGTGGACATCTTCGATGCCGGCACGTGGTCGATCGAGGGCGATGCCGCGGCCGCGCATGCCGCCGGCAAGCTTGACTTCGTCCTGCACGGCCAGGTGCTGCGCGGCGCGTGGAAGCTGGTGCGCACGGCGAAGGCGGGGTCCAAGCCGCAGTGGCTGCTGCTCAAGCGCGACGACCCATTCGCGGCCGATGCCGAAGCCGACGGCTTCGTCGGCGTGTACCGGCGATCGCTGGCGAAGAAGCCCGCGCGCGCACCGGCCCGTGCGCAGGCGAAGACCGCGCCGCGCCGCGATCCCCGGCCCGCTGCAGGCACGCGCAATGCAGCGAGCATCGACTGGCACGCCGAAGCGCTGGCCCTGCCCAACGCGCGCGTGCTGCGTGATGCGAGCCTGATCGGCCTGCAGCTGGCCACGCTGGCGGACGTCGCGCCCACCGGGGACGGCTGGCTGCACGAACTCAAGTGGGACGGCTACCGGCTGCAGTCGCTGGTGGTCGGCGACCAGGTCGCGCTGCGCTCGCGCAAGGGCCTGATCTGGAGCAACGACTTCCCGTCCATCACCGACGCCCTGCGCGCGCTGGACGTGCCGCAGGCGCAGTTCGATGGCGAGATGGTCGCCTTCGACGCGGACGGCAACGTCGACTTCGGCACGCTGCAGCACGCGCTCAAGGGCGAGGTGGACGCGCCGCTGCGCTACATCGTGTTCGACATGCCGCTGCTCGCCGGCGTCGACCTCACCCGCGCGCCGCTGATCGCGCGCAAGGCGCTGCTCGAGCGCGTGCTCGTCGGGCACGAGGACGGCGTGCTGGCGTACAGCCGGCATGTCGTCGGCCATGGCCCGCGCGTGTTCGAGAACAGCAAGCGGCAGGAGGTGGAAGGCATCATCAGCAAGGCGGTCGATGCGCCGTACGCGCCGGGCCGCTCGCGCACGTGGGTCAAGGTCAAGCACGTCGAGTCCGACGAGTTCGTCGTGGTCGGCTACACGCCTGGCAAGGGCGCGCGCGCCGGACTGGGCGCGATGATGCTGGCGGCCCGCGAACCCGACGGCACGCTGCGCTACGTCGGACGCGTCGGCACCGGCTTCGACACCGCCGGGCTGGCCGAGATGACCCGGCGCCTGGACAAGCTCAGGCGCCGCGAACCGGTCGTCGACATCCCCGCGCACGTCGCGCTGCCGCGGCGTTCGATCACGTGGGTGGAGCCGCGCGTGGTGGTCGAGGTCGAGTACCGCGGCTGGGGCAAGGAGGGGTTGCTGCGGCAGGGCAGCTTCATGCGCGTGCGGGATGACAAGCCGATGCAGGATCTGGGTGGGGATCGGTTGATGGCGGGCAGACCGAGGAAACACCATCCCCTCCCCAACCCTCCCCTTGAAGGGGAGGGGGTCAAAAAGTCCTCCCCTTCAAGGGGAGTGTTGGGAGGGGATGGTGCTGCTTCGCCGCGACGCAGAAGCAAACAAGCCACCGTCCCCCCCGGCCGCATCAGCAGCCCCGACAAGCGCCTCTACCCGGCGGCCGGCATCACCAAGGGCGAGGTCGCCGCGTATTACGCGCAGGTCGCGCCGCTGCTGCTGCCGGAAGTCGTCAACCGCCCGCTGTCGCTGCTGCGCTGCCCGTCGGGCGTGGACGGGCAATGCTTCTTCCAGAAGCACCACGCCGACACGTTCGGCGCCGGCGTGCACGCGGTGCCGATCGCCGAGAAGGATGGCGGCACCGACGACTACCTGTTCATCGACGAAGCCGAAGGCCTGCTGGACCTCGTGCAGATGAACACGCTCGAGCTGCATCCGTGGGGCTCGCGCATCGCCCACATCGAGCAGCCGGACCGGCTGGTGTTCGACCTCGATCCCGGTCCCGGCGTGGACTGGCAGGCGGTGTGCGACGGCGCGCGCACGGTGCGCGACCGGCTCGCCGAAATCGGCCTCAAGAGTTTCGTGCGCCTGTCCGGCGGCAAGGGCCTGCACGTGGTGGTGCCGATCGCGCCGCGGCGGGACTGGGCCGACGCCAAGGCGTTCTGCGGCGGCTTCGCGCAGGCGCTGGCCACGCTCTCGCCCGACCGCTTCGTGGCCACCGCGAGCAAGGCCAAGCGCGATGGCGTGATCTTCGTCGACTGGCTGCGCAACGGCCGCGGCGCCACCAGCGTGTGCAGCTGGTCACTGCGCGCGCGCGCGGCGGCGGGCGTGGCGGTGCCGCTGGCATGGGACGAACTGGACGCAACCCGCGGCGGCGACGACTACCCGCTGGCGCGCGCGCTCGAACGCGCGGCGTCGCACGGCAACCGGGTGTGGCGTGGATGGGATGCGGCGGGCCGGCAGGTGCTCCCCGCCTGAGCGGCGCGGGTGGCGCCCGTCAGCGCCGGGAATCTCCGTCGATCCAGAGCGACTGCCAGCCGGCCAGCACCTCGCCCTGCACCAGGGTCCACGGCGTGCTGTCGCGGCGCACACGCAGCCAGCCGCGCGCGAGCTCGTCGGCGACATCCGCCCACGCGTTCTCGGCGAAGAAGCGTCGCGCCTCCAGGCCGTAGACGCGCGCGCTGTCGCGGCAATCGCGCGTGAGGAGGTGGCTGTCCGGGTGCATCGCGGCTCCAGCGGAGGTCGGCATCCCCGCATCGGCGACCGTACGCCCGGCCAGACGGCACCGCCGGGCCGGTTCGCCCAGCGGCGGCAAGGGGCGATGGGCGGCTGCATGCGGCGACGGGCGGCATCCATGCGGCGGCGCACAGCCGGCGTTCGCGCGGAGCCGGCTAGATTGCGCGCATGCGTTTCGCCATCGCCCTCGCGCTCCTGCTGTCGACCGCACCGGCACGTGCCGCCGACTGGCGCGCGCTGGTGCGTGCCGCGCCCGGGCTGGACCCCGAGGTCGCGCGCCTGGCGATGGCCGCGCGCGACTGCGCGGTCCGGCACGGCGCGCTACCGCCCCGGCGCATCGGCATCATCGATTACCGCATCGCCTCCACCGCGCCGCGGCTGTGGGTCTTCGACCTGGCGCGCGCGCGGCTGCTGCACCACGAGCACGTCGCGCACGGGCGTGGCACCGGCGAGGACAGGTCGCGGCATTTCTCCAACGTCGACGGCAGCCATCAGTCCAGCCTCGGGCTGTTCCTCACCCACGAGACCTACACCGGCGAGAACGGCTATTCGCTGCGCATGGACGGCGTGGAACCCGGCATCAACGAGCGCGCGCGCGAACGGCTGATCGTGATGCACGGCGCCGACTACGTGGATCCCGCGCAGGCACGGCGGCAGGGCCGGCTGGGTCGCAGCTGGGGCTGCCCGGCGGTGCGCCGCGCGGTGGCCGGACCGGTGATCGACGCGCTCAAGGACGGGCAGATGCTGTTCGCCTACTACCCGCAGCCGGCGTGGCTGATCCATTCTTCGCTGCTCAATTGCCGGCCGCGTGCGGCCGCGGCGGTGCGCGCGGCGCGGGCCGCGCCCTTCATCGCATCTCGACCATCCCCAACGCGCTGACAACGACGCGCGTGCCGGTGACGCGCGAGGCCGGTTTTTTCACATCGCAACAGCCCCGCGAACGCACAGCCTAGGCGCGCCATCCCGCCCAGGTCGTCCCGCCATGAACGCCAACGCTTCCGCTCCGCAGACTTCCACCGGCAGGCTGCAGCGCATCCGCGCCGTCTACCTCGTCGTGCCGCTGGTCGCGGGCATCGGCCTGGTGTCGGCCGGCTACATGGCGCTGGATTCCTTCGCCGAGTCGGTCGCCTCCACCATCCAGCCCATCGAGGGCGCGCCCACGGTCGCCGCCGGCGCCACCGAGGCGCCCGGTGCAACCGCGGTCACCGCGATCGCCGCCCAGTAAGCCGCGCGCATGTGGCGCTGGCTGCTGGTCTTCATCGTCGGGGTGCTGGTCGGCGCGAACGCCACGTACTTCGTGATGAGCCGCGGCGGCGCCGGGGCCGTGGCCGATCCCACGCCTGCATCCGCCGCGCCCTCTGAGGTGCCACCGCGGGCCGCGCCTGCCACTGCAGGCGTGCGCGAAGAGGCCGACGACTCCAATCGGCCTGCACCGGACCAGCCGGCGCAGGCCAATTCCACGCCTGCCGCGACACCGACGATCGTTGCCGCCACGCCGTCGCCTTCGGGCCTGGTGATCCCCGTGCAGGGCATTGCGGGATCGCAGCTGGTCGATACCTTCGAGCAGTCACGCAGCGAGGGGCGTCTCCACCAGGCCATCGACATCATGGCGCCCACCGGCACGCCGGTGGTCGCGGTGGCCGACGGCTGGGTCGAAAAGCTGTTCACCAGCAAGCAGGGCGGGCTGACGATCTACCAGTTCGAACCGACCCGCACGTGGAGCTACTACTACGCGCACCTGGACCGCTACGCCGACGGCCTGCGCGAGGGCCAGCTGCTCAAGCGCGGGCAGGTGATCGGTTACGTCGGCTACAGCGGCAACGCCAACCCGGCGGGTCCGCACCTGCACTTCGCGGTGAACCGGCTGGATGCCGATCAGAAATGGTGGACCGGCACGCCGGTCAACCCGTACCCGCTGCTCACCGCTCCGTAGAAGCGCGCCTGCGCGCCTGCAGGCATCCCGTGCCCGTCGTCAGAGACGTTCGAATTCGATTCGCAGGCGCGCGCGGGCGCGCCTCTAAGTCGACGCGCGGCGCGACCATCCCGATGGCCTCATCGCAGCCTCGTAGGCTGGGTTGGCTCCATCAACCCAGCGTTGTCGCGACGTGCTGGGTTGATGGAGCCAACCCAGCCTACGGGGCTGCCAGCGCTCCTATCGCAGCAACGGCGCCAGCCGCGGCCACACGTGGTCGCGCAGCTTCGGTTGCGCGGCGGCGGTGGGGTGCAGGTTGTCGGACTGGAAGGCGCTGCGGTCGAGCATGATCGGCTCGAGCAGGAACGGCACCAGCGGCACGCCATGCTCGCGCGCGAGCTCCGTGTAGTTGGCCGCGAAGCCGTCGGTGTACGCGCGGCCCAGGTTCGGCGGCATGCGCATGCCGAGCAGCAGCACCCGCGCGTCGCGCGCCTTTGCGGCGCGGATCATCGCGTCGAGGTTGGCGCGCGTCTGCGCGAGCGGCAGGCCGCGCAGGCCGTCGTTGGCGCCCAGCGCGATCACCACCACCGACGGGGAGTGCCGCTCCAGCGCGCCATCGATGCGGGCCCGTCCGCCCGCCGTGGTCTCGCCGCTGACGCTGGCATTGACCACGCGCCAGCCCGGCGCACTCGATTCCATCTTCGCGGCGGTCAGCGCCACCCAGCCCTCGCGTGCCGACAGCCCGTAGGCCGCCGACAGCGAATCGCCCATCACCAGCACCGTGCGGCGTGCATCCGGCTCCGGTCGCGCGCCCGTATCGACCGCGTTGCCGGACGCCGGCACGGGCGCGGGCGCGGCGGCGTCCGCCGGGGCGCGCTCGACCGGGGTCCGCGCGGGCGTACCGCCGCCGTCGGTGCAGCCGGTGCCGGCGAACGCCATCGCCACCAGCAGCGCCATGCCGCGGAACGCAGCGTTGAAGCCGCGTTGAAGCCCGCGTCGCCGCGCCTCATATGCTTGGTCGCTTGCCTCGTTCACCGGTGTCCTCGCCTGTCGCCGGCGACGCGCCGGCCCGCCCTCCCATGTCAGGACATCCGATGGCAGATTCAACCGCATCCCCGACCGCCACCCAGCCCCGCGCCCCCGCGCCCGCCAGCGCCGGGCGCGCGCCGGTACTCGACGTGCGCGGACTGGGCCGCACCGTGGCGCTGCCCGCCGGGCCGCTGGTGATCCTGTCGGGCCTCGACCTGGCGATCGCCGCCGGCGAGGCGGTCGCGATCGTGGGGGCCTCGGGCTCGGGCAAGAGCACGCTGCTGTCGCTGCTGGCCGGGCTCGACGTGCCCAGTGCCGGTGAGGTGCGGCTCGATGGCGCGCCGCTGTCCACCCTCGACGAGGACGGCCGCGCGAAGCTGCGCGGCGAGAAGGTCGGCTTCGTGTTCCAGAGTTTCCAGTTGCTGCCGTCGCTGACCGCGCTGGAGAACGTGATGCTGCCCCTCGAATTGCGCGGCGACCGCGACGTGGAACCGGCCGCGCGCGAGATCCTGCGCCGCGTGGGCCTGGGTGAACGCCTGACGCATTACCCGCGCCAGCTCTCCGGCGGCGAGCAGCAGCGCGTGGCGCTGGCGCGCGCGTTCGTGACCCGCCCGGCGGTGCTGTTCGCCGACGAGCCCACCGGCAACCTCGACACCCACACCGGCGAATCGATCATCGAACTGCTGTTCGAGCTCAACGCGCAGGCCGGCACCACGCTGGTGCTGGTCACCCACGACGACGCGCTTGCCGCGCGCTGCTCGCGGCGCATCCGCCTGGATGCCGGTCGCCTGGTCGCCGACGAGGCGCGGCGCGCATGACTGCGCTGCGCATGGCGTGGCGCCAGCTGCTGCGCGACATCCGCAGCGGCGACGTGCGCATCCTCATCGCCGCGCTGGTGCTCGCGGTGACCGCGGTGACCGCGGTGGGCTTCGTCACCGACCGCGCCGAGCGCGCGCTGGCGATCGAGGCCAACCGGCTGCTCGGCGGCGACGCGGTGGTGCGCGGCGACAGCGCCCCGGATGCGCGCCTGTCCGCGCTCGCCTCGCGCGACGGCCTGCGCGCCGCGCGCACGCTCGAACTCGACAGCATGGTGCGGGTGGGCACCGGCGAATCCGCGCGGCTGCGGCTCGGCGAGGTGCACGCGCTCGGCGCCGGTTTCCCGCTGCGCGGCAGCTACCGCGTGATCGATGCCGGCGGCACCGAACGCACCGCCGCCGCCCTGCCCGCGCCGGGCACGCTGTGGCTCTCGCGCGCCGGCGCCGACGCGCTGGGCGCGCGCATCGGCGACACCGTCGGGATCGGCGAGGCCGACCTGCGGCTGGCCGCGTTGGTGGTCGCCGAGCCCGACGCCGCGCTGGACTACTTCAACGTCGCCCCGCGCGTGTTCATCGCGATGGAGCAGCTCGACGCGACCGGGCTCGTCCAGCCCGGCGCGCGCGTGCGCCACCGCCTGGTCGTCGCCGGCACGCCCGACGCCGTCGAGCGCTTCACCGCCGACGCGCGCGCGCTTCTCGCTCGCGGGCAGCGCATCGAGACGATCGGCCAGGCACGCCCGGAAGTGCGCAGCGCGCTCGATCGCGCCGGGCGCTTCCTCGGGCTGGCCGCGCTGGTGTCTGTGGTGCTGGCGGCGGTCGCCGTGGCGATGGCCGCGCGCCGCCACAGCGAGCGGCATCGCAACGGCGCGGCGGTGATGCGCTGCCTCGGGGCGCAGCAGCGCACCCTGGTGGCCGTGCACGTGGGCGAACTGTTGCTGCTCGGCATCGGCGCGAGCGCGATCGGCATCGCCATCGCATTCGGGCTGCAGTGGGCGGTCGGCGCATGGCTGGCGTCGCTGCTCGGGTTGTCGATCCCCGCGGCCGGCATCGCGCCCGCGCTGGAGGGCCTGGCGGTCGGACTGGTCGTGCTGCTGGCGTTCGGCGCGCCGCCGGTGCTGGCACTGCGCCGCGTGCCGGCGTTGCGGGTGCTGCGTCGCGACCTCGATGCGACCGAACCGGGCGCGTGGCTGGTCGGGTCGCTCGGCCTGGCCGGGCTCGCCGCGCTGGTGTGGTGGACCGCGGGCTCGGCCACGCTGGCCGCCGCGATGCTCGGCGGCATCGCCGCCACGCTCGCGGTGCTGGCGCTGCTGGCGTGGGGCCTGATCGCGCTGGTACGCGCGCTGCGCTCGCGGCTGCGCGGCGCGCTGCGCTACGGGCTGGCGAACGTGAGCCGCCGCGCCGGCACCTCGGTGGCGCAGGTCGCCGCGCTCGGACTGGGCCTGATGGCGCTGCTGCTGCTGACCTTCGTGCGCACCGACCTGCTCGACCGCTGGCGCCTGCAGCTGGGCGCGGACGCGCCGAACCGCTTCGTCATCAACGTGCAGGCCGATCAGGTCGACGGCGTGCGCGCCTTCGCGCGCGAGCGCGGGCTGGAGGTGCCAACGCTGTACCCGATGGTCCGCGGCCGCCTGGTCGAGCACAACGGCAAGCGCATCGGCTCGGCGACCGACCTGCCGCTGGAAGATCCCGAGGATCCGCGCAGCCGCCGCCTGGCCGACCGCGAGTTCAACCTGTCGATGGCCGCGACCCTGCGCGACGACAATACGGTGACCGCGGGGCGCATGTGGGATGCCGCGGGGCCGGCCATGCCGGAAGCCTCGGTAGAGGAGGAGTTCGCGCGCTCGCTGGGCTGGAAGGTCGGCGACACGGTGGCCTTCGACATCGCCGGCGACGTGCAGCGCGCGCGCATCACCAGCCTGCGCAAGGTGGACTGGGAAAGCTTCCGGCCGAACTTCTTCGTGCTGTTCAGCCCGGGCACGCTGGATGCGTTCGATGCCAGCTACATCACCGCCGTCGCCGTGCCGCGCGGCGACGCACGCTTCACCGCGGGACTGGTCGAGCGCTTCCCGAACCTGTCGGTGGTCGACGTGGACGCCGTGCTCGACCAGGTGCGCAGCACCGCCGACCAGGTGTCGACGGTCGTGGAAGTCGTCTTCTACTTCGCGCTGGCCGCCGGCGTGCTGGTGCTGCTGGCCGCGGTGAGCGCCAGCCAGGACGAACGCCTGCTCGAGGGCGGGGTGATGCGCGTGCTGGGCGGCAGCCGGCGGCAGTTGCGCCTGGCGCAGGCCTCCGAGTTCGCTGCGATCGGCCTGATCGCCGGCAGCGTGGCGGCGATCGCGGCCTCGGTGCTGGCCGGGGTGGTGGCCACGCGGGTCTTCGAGCTGCCGTGGTCGCCGGACTGGGGCATGGCGGCGACCGGCGCCGGCATCGGCCTGCTCGCGGCGCTGCTGGCCGGCCTGTGGGCGACGCGCCGCGTGCTCGATGCGCCGCCGTCGACCACGCTGCGCGCGTTGCAGGGGTGAGCGACTCGCGCGACGGCGATGCGGGCGTGCCGGCCGAGGCCGACGGCCGTGTCGCCGCGGCGCTGGCGGCGTGGTTCGAACAACGCGGGGTCGCGCACCGCCGCGTCGAGCATGCGCCGACGCAGACCTCGGAGGAGTCGGCGCGCGTGCGTCGCGAGCCGCTGGAGATCGGCGGCAAGGCGCTGCTGCTGAAGATCGACGATGCGTTCGCTCTGTTCGTGCTCAGCGCCGCGCGGCGCCTGGACAACGCGGCCATCCGCAACGCGCTCGGCGTGCGCAAGGCCCGCTTCGCCACGCGCGAGGAGCTGTGGGCGGCCACGGGCCTGGTGCCCGGCTCGGTGCCGCCGTTCGGCGAACCACTGCTGCCGTTCGCGCTGCATGCCGACCCGTCGATCCTCGACCAGCCGCGCATCGCCTTCAACGCGGGATTGCTGACGCGTTCGTGCGTGCTGGCGACGGCGGACTGGATCGACCTGGCGCGGCCCACGCGGCTGGCTTTTTCGACAGCGTGATCGCGCTGTCGTGATTGCACCGCAAACCACCCAAACTGCGCACCATTCGATCAAGAGAGTCCGTCGCCCCTGCGCACGCAGGGGCCCAGCGCCTTCGCTCCCCGATTGCTTCCCCGCACACAAGTCACTGGGCCCCTGCGTGCGCAGGGGCGACGGCTTTACGTGCCACCGGCTCGCGGGGGCGAAAAAAGCAAGGCGGTCCGCGAAGGACGCAAAGGGCGCGAAAAAGAGGGAAAAAATTGGAGGCGGAGGACAGCAAGGGCCGGACTGCGTGCCTGCTCCTCGCCAGGCAGATCGGCAACGCCCGCCCCATTTCCATTGCTCTTTTTTGCGCCTTTTTGCGCCCTTTGCGTCCTTCGCGGAGGGCTGTTGCTTTGCTCGCACCAAGCCCCTGCGTACGTGCGCTGGACGTCCATGCAACGCCACACTCACGCCCGACTTACGCCCGCGCACGGTTCAATCGGCGCCTCCTGCCACGGAACCGCCGATGCGTATCGCCCACGCCGCGTTGTCCATCGCCTGCGTCCTGCTGCTGTCGGCCTGCGAGCGAGCCACGCTGGAGGTGCGCGACGGCACCGGCCCGGCGCCGACGCTGCCGCCGCCGGTGAAAACCGCGATCCCCACCGTCGACATCGCCCCCGCGAAGGGCTGGCGCGACGGCGCGCGACCGATCCCGGCACCCGGTCTGGCGGTCAACGCGTTCGCCGGCGGCCTCGACCATCCGCGCTGGCTGTACGTGCTGCCGAACGGCGACGTGCTGGTGGCCGAGAGCAATGCACCACCGCGCGACGGTGGGGGCCTGCGCGGCATGGTCATGAAGGCGGTGATGAAGCGTGCCGGCGCGGCCACGCCCAGCGCCAACCGCATCAGCCTGCTGCGCGACGGCGATGGCGACGGCATCGCCGAACTGAAGACGGCGCTGCTGGAGAACCTGTCCTCGCCGTTCGGCATGGCGCTGGTCGGCGACACGCTGTACGTGGCCAACGCCGATGCCCTGGTCGCGTTCCCGTACCGCAGCGGCGACACGCGCATCACCGCCGCGCCGCGGCGCATCGCCGCGCTGCCGGCCGGGCGCAACCACCACTGGACCAAGAGCCTCGTCGCCAGCCGCGACGGCACCCGGCTCTACGTCGGCGTGGGCAGCAACAGCAACGTCGCCGAGCACGGCATGGACGAGGAGGTGAACCGCGCGGCGATCCTCGAGATCGACCCGGCCACCGGGGCCACTCGCGTGTTCGCATCAGGCCTGCGCAACCCCGTCGGCATGGACTGGAACCCGGCCAGCGGCGCGCTGTGGACCGCGGTCAACGAGCGCGACGAGATCGGCAGCGACCTCGTTCCCGACTACATGACCAGCGTGCGCGACGGCGGCTTCTACGGCTGGCCGTACAGCTACTTCGGCCAGACCGTCGACACGCGGGTGAAACCGCCACGTCCCGACCTGGTGGCGCGCGCCATCAAGCCCGACTACGCGCTCGGCCCGCACACGGCGTCGCTGGGGCTGGCGTTCTACGACGGCACGCTGCTGCCACAGTTCGCCGGCGGCGCGCTCATCGGCCAGCACGGCTCCTGGAACCGCAGGCCACCCAGCGGCTACAAGGTGGTGTTCGTCCCGTTCGCCGGAGCGCAGCCCAGCGGCATGCCGCAGGAGGTGCTTGCCGGCTTCCTGGATGCCCGCGGCAACGCGCAGGGCCGCCCGGTCGGCGTCACCGTCGCGCGCGACGGCGCGGTGCTGGTCGCCGACGACGTGGGCAACGTGGTGTGGCGGATCACGCCCGCGCGCTGAGGCCGGGACACGCAAGCCCTCCCCTTCAAGGAGAGGGTTGGGAGGGGATGGTGCGGGGCTGACCTGCACGGGGACGCGGTGACCCGAGGTCGACACGAGCCCGAAATCCACCGCCGCAAGCCAAGACGCTGGGCCCCTGCGTTCGCAGGGGCGACGATTGCATATCGAGACGATCGGATATCGATACGCGAGTGAGGTCTCCATCCCCCGTCGCGCCAATTCGTCGTCCCAGCGCACGCTGGAACCCAGTGGCTTTCGCTTTCAACAGCAGCAGAAGATGCGACATCGCAAGCGAAGGAGCTGGGCCCCTGCGTTCGCAGGGGCGACGATCGCGTATCGATACGTGCGGGCAGTCGCCATCCCCGTCGCGCAAATTCGTCGTCCCAGCGCACGCTGGGACCCAGTGACTTTTGCTCTTAACAGCAGCAGAAGATGCGACATCGCAAGCGACGGCGCTGGGCCCCTGCCTTCGCAGGGGCGACGGCGAAGGGGGCAACCTGATGTTGCGCGGCTCGTGTCCGGGCGAACCCGAAACGCGACCGATCAGCGCGGCGCCGGATCCCGGTTGGCGTCCACGTTGAACCGCCGCGCGTACTGGCGCTCCTCGGCGATGCGCTGCACTTCGGCGTCGTCGAGTTCCGGCGCGCCGTACACCGCGTAGACCACCTCGTTGCCACGGTGGCCGGCGTGGTGCAGGCGGTAGCGCGGCTGGCCGCTGCCGCTGTTCTCCGGGTAGTGGACGGGCGGCTGTGGCGTGTCCAGCTCCACTTCGCTGTTGTCGACGGTGCCACCGATGAACAGGGCGCGCATGGAAGGATCCTCCTTGGGGAAACGGGTCAGACGCCGCCGCGGGTGGATGCCACGGCGTGCCGGGCGCGGCGGCGTCGCAGCCACTCGGTCTGCACCAGCAGCGCCACCGCGATCACGAGGGCGACGATCGCGGTGACGTCCGCGCCTGCAAGCGTGGAGTCCTTCTGCTTGATCCACGCCGCGACCAGGCCCCAGATCGCCGCGAACGCATAGGGGATGTTGCCGCGCATGCGCGCGTTGAGTGCCATCAGCAGCGCCGCCGCCGCGACCAGCAGCACCAGGCTCCAGCCGAGCATGTTGTCGGTCGGCAGCCAGCGGTACGCGACGATGGTCTGGGCGGTGTTGAGGAAGGCCGCCAGCGAGAGCCACCCCGCGTGAAGCGACAGCGGCACGCCGGCGAACCACCACTGCCGCGGCAGCGGGTCGGGATCGTTCTTCAGCGCGATCGCGGCCATCGCGATGCACGCCAGCGCCGCCCAGATCACCAGCAGCGCCAGCCAGAAGAGCTGCATCGAGAAGATCGGCATCCACGCCGCGGTGAGCGCGAAGCCGGCGGCCGCCCACGGGCGCACGCGCACCAGGGTGGCGTCGTCGCGGTGCTTCGCGCGCAGCTGCCAGACGCCGAACACGATGTTCCACAGGAAGATCACGCTCCAGATCGCGAACGCGTACCCCGCGGCGACCAGCAGGGTCGGGTACTGGTCGCTGATCTGGCCGTTGTCAGGCCCGAACGCCTGGCGCTGGTTGAGGAAGCCGACGACCGGCATGGCCAGTGCAAGCAGCAGGACGAGCAGGCGCATGCGCGCGCACCTTGGGGCGATGGACAGGCGCGAACCGTAGCCGCGCACCCGGTGAAGGCGACGCGCAGGCGTGATGTCGAGCTTCCCGCAGCGTCGGGCGTTCCGCGGGATTGCCGCGCGTCGCTCGAAGCCGGGCGCAGGCGCGCCCCTACACTTGCCGGATGCCGACCCGCACCACGCGCGATGCGCGCTGACGAAGACCTCGCGCTCGAGGCGCTGCTGTGGCCCTTCGACGCCGGCCTGCTGGCGTGGGCACCGGCGCGCACGGTATTTCTGCACGCCCGCGAGGGCGTGGCGCTGCATGCGCGCGACACCGCCGGGCTCGCGTGCGCGCAGCCGTGGAAGCCCGCGTTCGATGCGCTGCAGCGCGCCGGCCTCGACGTGGCCCCGGAGATCGACACGACGCGCGACTTCGACACCGTGCTTGTGCTCCCGCCCCGCCAGCGCGAGCAGGCGCGCGCGCTGCTGGTGCAGGCACTCGACCTGGCCGCGCCGGGTGGGCGCGTGGTGGTGGCCGCGCGCAACGACGAGGGCGGCCGCAGCCTTGCCGACGACCTCGCGCGCGTGGCCGGCGCGGTGGCGTCGGAAGGCCGCAGCAAGAGCCGCGTGGCGTGGACCGCGCCGCTGCACGGGCCCGCAGATCACGCGCTGGCCGCGACGTGGCGCGCCGGCGACGCGCCGCGCGAGGTGGCCGGGACCGGCCTGCGCAGCCGGCCCGGCGTGTTCGCCGCCGACCGCATCGATGTCGCCACGCAATTGCTCATCGACCACCTGCCGACCGACCTGCGCGGCCGCGCCGCCGACCTCGGCGCCGGCTGGGGCGTGCTCTCGCATGCGTTGCTGGCGCGCGCTCCGCGCATCACCGCGCTGGATGCGTACGAGGCCGATGCGCGCGCAGTGGAACTGGCGCGCGGCAACATCGCCGCTGCGCGCGTGCCGGTGGCGGTGCACTGGCATGACGTCACGCGCGGGCTCGATGCGCGCTTCGACACCATCGTCTGCAACCCGCCCTTCCACGCGCAGGGCCGCGATGCGCGCGTCGACATCGGCCGGCGCTTCCTCGAGGTCGCCGCCGATGCGTTGAATCCCGGTGGGCGGCTGTGGCTGGTCGCGAACCGCCAGCTTCCCTACGAAGCGACGTTGGCCGAGCGCTTCGCGAGCATCGCCACGTATGCGCAGGCAGACGGGTTCAAGGTGATCGAGGCAGTGCGCGCATGAAGCTGCTCCGATACGTCGCCAACCTCGGCTATGGCAGCCGCAAGCAGGTCACCGCTATGTTCCGCGAGGGCCGCGTCACCGATGCCGCCGGCGAGGTGCTGTACTCCGACGATTCGGTGGACCACGCTACCGTCCGCATCGACGGCGCACCGCTGGACCCGCCGCCGGGCCTGGTCGCGATGCTGCACAAGCCGCGCGGCTATACGTGTTCGACACGCGATCCGGGCCGCGTGGTCTACGACCTGCTGCCGGCGCGCTGGCGCCTGCGCAATCCCGTGGTCTCGCCGGTCGGCCGGCTCGACCGCGACACCACCGGCCTGTTGCTGCTCACCGACGACGGCCAGGTGCTGCACCGCATCGTGTCGCCGAAGTCGCGGCTGGCCAAGGTGTACGAGGCGACATTGGCGCAGGACCTGCGCGGAGACGAGGCCGCGCTCTTCGCGAGCGGCACGTTGGTGCTGGAATCCGACACCACGCCGCTGGCACCGGCGGCGCTCGAATCCATCGACGCGCGCCACGCACGGTTGACCCTTACCGAGGGCCGCTACCACCAGGTGCGGCGCATGTTCGCCGCGGCCGGCAACCACGTGGAGTCCTTGCACCGCCGCCGCATCGGCGGGCTCGGGCTGGGTGACCTGCCCGAAGGCCAGTGGCGCCTGCTCGACGCCGGCGACATCGCGGGGTTGTTCGACGTTCCAACCTGAGCCTCCACGTCCGCATTCCTCCGCGCTACTGATCAACAGCCGTCGCCCCTGCGCATGCAGGGGCCCAGCGCCTTGCGCTGTTGCCTGCAGGCGGCGGCGTGCCGCGTCGACCAGCGAAAGCCAGGGTCACTGGGCCCCAGCCTACGCAGGGGCGACGTATCGAACGTTCCTGCTTGCCGCTCGCGTCGGAAACCAGCCCATCGGGTAGGCCTTGGCCCACTGGCCGTTGGTAACGGTGGACCAAGGCCCACCCTATTCGGGCTGACGCCCGCTCGATGCCCAAGATATCGAGCCGTTATTCAACGTTCGGACCTGAGGCTCCACGCCCGCCTCCCTCCGCGCGCCTGATCAATACCCGTCGCCCCTGCGCACGCAGGGGTCCAGCGACTTGCGCTGTTGCCTGCAGGCAACGACGTGCCGCGTCGACTAGCGAAAGCCAAGGTCACTGGGCCCCTGCCTGCGCAGGGGCGACGTACCGTGAGGTTTCGACCGCCGGCACAGTCCATGGGGTGGGCCTCGGCCCACCGCACAGTTCCTCTGCATAGGGTGGGCCCTGGCCCACCGACCGTTGGCAACGGTGGGCCAAGGCCCACCCTATTCGGGCAAATCCGGCGCAAGGCGCGGCGGCGCCTCCGGTGCATCGAGCAACGCGCGGTAGCCGTCGGCACCCAGCGCCTCCAGCCGCTCGATGTTGCGCGCCACGATCGCGTCCGGATCCGGATACGCCTCCACCGCGCGGGCCACGCTGTCCTCGCGCAGCAGGTGCAGCAGCGGGAACGGCGAGCGGTTCGTGCAGTTGGACGCATCGTCGAGGTCGGCGTCGGCGAACACGTAGTCGGGATGGAAGCTCGCCACCTGGATCTCGCCGGTGAGCCCCAGCGCATCGACTGCCGCGTCGGCCTCGTCGAGGAACGCGTTGTAGTCGTGGAAGTCCGCCAGCACGCGCGGGTGCAGCAGCAGCGTGGTGTCGATCTCGCGCGGGTCGCTGGTGTGCAGCAAGGCCAGTTCGCCGGCGAGGTCGGCCAGCAGCGCCTCCGGCGTCTCCGCGTGGCTCACCACGTAGCGCACCTGGCCCTTGGCGTGCACCGCCTTGGCGAACGGGCACAGGTTCAGGCCGATTACCGCGCGCGTGAGCCAGCGCTGCGTCGAGTCGATGACCTCGGCATCGTCGATATGCGTCATCGCCATCGCGCCGTCGCCGAGCACGGCACCGAGCGGGACCCGGTCACGGCGGGCGCAGCCTTGGCTGCGCTCAATCCCGGAAATTCTCGAACTGCAGCGGCCGCTCGAACTCACCGGCGCGCAGCAGCGCCATCGCCGCCTGCAGGTCGTCACGCTTCTTGCCGCTCACGCGCAGCTTGTCGCCGTTGATCTGCGATTCGACCTTGAGCTTGGCGTCCTTGATCGCGCCCTGGATCTTCTTGGCCAGCTCGCGCTCGATACCCTGCTTGACCACGATCTCCTGCCGCGCGCCGGCGAGATTGGTGGCGATGTCCTTGAACTCCAGGCAGCGCGCGTCGATGGAACGCGCGACCAGCCGCGCGCGCAGGATGTCGGCCATCTGGCCCAGCTGGAACTCACTGGGCGCGGCCAGCGCGATGGTGGCGTCGTCGAGCCGGAAGGACGCCTCGACGCCCTTGAAGTCGAAGCGCGTGGACAGCTCGCGGTTGGCCTGGTCCACCGCGTTGGTGAGCTCGTGGCGGTCCACTTCCGAGACGATGTCGAACGAAGGCATGGCGATGCGGGGGAATGGGAGACGCGCAGCGTAGCGGAGCCCGCGTGCAGCGCGCATCGCCGCGCGAGGGTCACGGGGGTGCTGGCTAGACTCGCGGCATGTCGCCCGCCCGCCGCCCGCGCTGATGCCGCTGCTGCTGCTCCTGCCGCTGCTGGCCTTGTGCATCGTGGCGCTGGTGCTGGTCCTGCTGCCTGTCTCGCTGTGGCAGCGCTACCGCCGCGGCCATGCGCGGCGGCGCGCGGTGGGCTGGTCGGTCGGCGTCAATGCGTGGACCGCGCTGGTCGCGCTGGGGTTGTTCGCGGCGGTGGTCGGCATCGCCGCGTGGTGGGTGCCCGGGGCGCCGGCGCATGCCGCCGTCGGCGTCGCGGTGGGGATCGTGCTGGGCATCGTCGGCCTGTGGTTCTCGCGCTTCGAACGCGACGGCGAGGTCCTGCACTACGAGCCCAACCGCGTGCTGGTCGGCGCGCTTACTTTGCTGGTGGCCGCGCGCATCGCCATCGCGCTGTGGCAGGCCACGCATTTCGCCGGCCCGCCGTCGACGCACTGGTGGCTGCAGCCGGGCACGCTGTACGCGAGCGGCGGCGCGCTGATCGGGTATGCCGTCGCGTTCTCGTGGGGCGTGCGGCAGCGGTTGCGGCGGATCACGGTGCAACGCTGAGCTCGGCGCGGCGTTGGCGTGCGTCTTTCCCCGTCGCCCCTGCGCACGCAGGGGCCCAGCGACTTTCGCTTGTGCGGGTGGGAGGTGTCGTAGTCCCCCCCCCAAAGGAGCTCGCAAGTCACTGGGCCCCTGCGTGCGCAGGGGCGACGGCTTGAAAGCGCGTGGTGTCGTGGGAAGACGATGCAGTGGATCGAACAAGGCGTCCGCTGTGATCGTATGCAACACAGCAGCACCCCCGCACCCTGTACGCGCCGCGCCGGACCGGCGAGCATCGCGCCATGACCGGCCCCGCGCGCTCCGCCACCTACGCCGCCATCGCCATGCTCGCCGCCGTGGCGTTCTTCGCGCTGATGGACGCCGGGCTCAAGCAGCTGTCCGCGCACTACCCGCCGTTCCAGGTCGCGTTCCTGCGCTCAGTGGCCTCGCTGCCGCTGGTGGTGCCGTGGGCGATCGCCACCGCGCCGCGCGGCTCGCTGCGCCGGCCGCGCTGGTCGCTGCAGCTGCTGCGCACGGGAATCGGCATGGTGATGATGGCGAGCTTCATCTATGCGGTGTCCAAGCTGCCGCTGTCGACCACCTACGCGATCTTCTTCGTCGCGCCGCTGCTGATCACCGCGCTGTCGGTGCCGCTGCTGCGCGAACGCGTCGGCCCGCGGCGCTGGATCGCGATCGGCGTCGGCATGCTCGGCGTGCTGGTGGTGCTGCGGCCCACCGGCGAGGGCCTGGCGCTGCTGCCGGCGCTGGCCACGCTGCTCGCGGCGCTGTGCTACGCATTGAGCGCGATCACCGTGCGCTTCCTGGCGCGCACCGACAACACGCAGTCGATGATGGTCTGGCTGCTGGTGCTGATGACGGTCGGCAACGGCGCCATCGCCGCGTTCGACTGGCAGCCGTTGCGGATGGACGACATCTGGCTGATCGCCGGCGTCGGCCTGGTCGGTGCGCTTGGCCAGTACGCCATCACCGAGGCCTTCCGCACCGGCGAGGCCTCGGCGCTGGCGCCGCTGGAATACACCGCGCTGCTCTGGGGCGTGCTGCTGGACTTGAGCCTGTGGGGCGTGCTGCCGGATGCGGTCACCTGGCTGGGCGCGGCGATCATCGTCGGCAGCGGCCTGTACCTGGTGCGGCGCGAACGCCTGCACGTCGCGCCCGCGCCCGGCTGCGAACACCCGTAGCGCGCCACCAGGCGTCGCGCGCCGGCGTCCGGTGCGCGTCCGGCCGCGACACTCGAGCACATCCATGTACGCGCGCACTCGGTGCGCTCGCGGCCGTGGCTGCGCGCCGCGTGGATCGGTGGCCGGGCGCGTCGCCCCGTTGCGTGCTTTTGCAGGTGGCCGCGCGCCGGGGAGGACGCGCGATGCCAGCCGGCATGAACGGCCGTGTCCCCTGCACACCGGTGCAGGACGCCGGTGCCCGCCTCCCGTCGCCACGCCCGCCGTCGCCCCTCGCGACGGCGTCCCCCAAGGCATCCGCAAGGAGATCCTCCATGAAAGTGCTGCTGCCGTTGTCCCTGCTGCTGGCCGGCGCCGTGGGCGCCACCGTGCTGTCCGGTTCCGATGATCCGTCCGCGCAGGACGCGCGCGTGTCCAGGGCCGACCTGCTGCCGAGCGCGCACGCGCGCAAGGTGCTGGCGGCAGGCGCGTCCACTGCCTCGAAAGCCGGCGTCGTGTCCGCGGCGTCCGCGCCGACGCCGGAGGAGGTGGGCGACGTCGATTCGTTCGAGCGCAACCTGCGCTGGCTCGGGGTGACGCAGGGCGTGGTGACCCTCGATGCCGACTGCACCGGTGCCACCCCCGAGGACAACTGCACGGTGCTGGCGCCCGCGCCGGCGGTCACCGCGTTCAACCATCCGGACCTCGCGCGCATCACCCTGCCCGGCAAGTCCGCGCACTCGCTGCTGTGCTAATGGTTCTCGCCGGTGCTCAACATCGGCTGGGGCAATGCGGGCGCCACCCAGGTCATCGGCCGACTTGCCTACAACCCCACGCTGACCCTCGAGAACGAGGTCCTCGACGATCCCGCGCTGATCGACCCGACCACCGGGCTTGCCTTCGGCGGAAAGCTGCTGACCGGCATGACCTCCAGCGAGCGCTTCGAGGTGCCGCTGCCGCCGGCCACGTTCTTCTCCGAGCGCCAGCGTGATTCCACCGTGTGCATCGCCGGATTCATCTCGCGCCGCGCGCTGGTGGACACCTACGGGCTGACCGCGGGCCAGGCCAAGGACTTCTTCAAGAAGCCCACCACGGTGCGCCTCAACGTCTCCGGCAACGCCCGGCACGTGCAGTTCGCGCAGATGATCTACGGGCTGCGCATCATCGGCGACTGACTGCGCCCGAGCGGGGCGGGCCTGCGAGGGTCCGCCCCGTGGCGCCCACCGCGGCTACCGCCCCGACGCGCCACGCCCCGTCCGTACGCCCGCGTGCGGGGCTGCATTCGAATGCAACCGCCCCCGCGCGATGGCGCCGTCGCGCGTGCATCGACACAATGCGTCCCTTGCCTCTTGCGGAGCGGGCCATGGGCCAGTTGAAGGAAGCGCGCGTGCCGGACATCGGCGACTACGACGGCGTGCCTGTCATCGAGCTGCTGGTCAACGTCGGCGACACGGTGGCGCGCGACCAGGGCCTGGTCACGCTGGAATCGGACAAGGCCACGATGGAAGTGCCCGCGCCGTTCGCCGGCGTGGTGCGCGAGGTGCGGGTCAAGGTCGGCGATTCGATCGCCGAGGGGCACGTGGTGGCGATGATCGAGGAAGCCGCCGATGCCGCCCCCGGTTCCGCGACCCCGGCCGTGCCTGCAGGCGAAGCGCGCGGGAATGCCGACGCATCGCAGGCGGGCGCCGCCAGTGCCGATCCCGCCGTCGAACCCGTCGCGGTCGGCGCCCCCGACAAGCTCGCCCAGCGCGAGATCGCGCAGCACGCGCAGGCATCGCCCGACGCGCCGCTCCCGGCGCACACCGATCCGGAAGCCATGCCGCCGCGCACTCCACCGGTCGCCTTCAACGCCGATGAACTACTGCCCGACAAGGTGCCTTACGCCAGCCCTGCGATCCGCCTGTTCGCGCGCGAACTCGGCGTCGACCTGTTGCAGGTGCAGGGCAGTGCGCGCGCCGGGCGCATCACCCGCGAGGACGTGCAGGGCTTCGTCAAGCAGGTGATGGCGGGCACCACTGCGGCGCCCTCGGCCGCGGCAGGCGCGGGTGGTGGTGGCCTCAACCTGCTGCCATGGCCGAAGGTCGACTTCGCCAAGTTCGGCCCGGTCGAGCGCAGGACGCTGTCGCGCATCAAGAAGCTCTCCGGCGCGAACCTCGCGCGCAACTGGGCGATGATCCCGCACGTCACCCAGCACGACGACGCCGACATCACCGACCTCGAAGCGCTGCGCGTCGCGCTCAACAGGGAAAACGAGAAGGCGAAGGACGCGGTCAAGCTGACCATGCTCGCCTTCCTGATGAAGGCCTCGGTCGCCGCGCTGAAGAAGTACCCGGACTTCAACGCCTCGCTGGAAGGCGATGGCGAGACCCTGGTGCTCAAGGGCTACTACAACATCGGCTTCGCAGCCGACACGCCGAACGGCCTCGTGGTTCCGGTGGTGCGCGACGTCGATCGCAAGGGCGTCAACGACATCGCGCGCGAAACCGGCGAGCTCGCCGCCAAGGCGCGCGACGGCAAGCTGGGCGCGGCGGAAATGAGCGGTGGCTGCTTCACCATCAGCTCGCTCGGCGGCATCGGCGGCACCGCGTTCACCCCCATCGTCAACGCGCCGGAAGTGGCGATCCTCGGCGTGTCGAAGTCCGCGATGAAGCCGGTCTGGGATGGCGAAGCGTTCCAGCCACGCCTGGTGCTGCCGCTGTCGCTGTCTTACGACCACCGCGTCATCGACGGCGCCGCCGCCGCGCGCTTCACCGCGTACCTGGCGCAGCTGCTCGGCGACATGCGCCGCGTGCTGCTCTGACCCATCGCACCAACCGTAGGCTGGGTTGGCCCCATCAACCCAGCTTCGCGGTGACGCTGCTGGGTTGTTGAAGCCAACCCAGCCTACGCATCCACCCGCGATCCCTCGTTGCGATCGCCGACACGAACGGGAATCGCCATGCCCAACACGATCGAAGTCAAGGTTCCCGACATCGGTGATTTCGATGGCGTGCCGGTCATCGAACTGCTCATCAAGGTCGGCGATGCGGTGGAGAAGGACCAGGGCCTGGTCACGCTCGAATCGGACAAGGCCACGATGGAGGTGCCCTCCAGCGCCGACGGCGTGGTGCGCGAACTCAAGGTCAAGGTCGGCGACAAGGTCGCCGAGGGCGCGGTGATCGCGGTGCTGGAGACGGTCGCGGATGCGGCTCCGTCTGACGCCGCCCGGCAGCCGGCCGCGGCATCGGACCCCGCTGTAGCAGCAGCGGGGAACGCAACGAAGGCGTCGAGCGCGCCGATGACCGCTCCCGCCCCTCCGTCGCGCGCGGATGGGGACGCGCAACGCGCACGCGGCGCCAGCGACGCACCGCGCCGCGGCCCGCAACCCGCACCCGCAACAGGGCGTAAAGCGGACATCGACTGCCACACGCTCGTCATCGGCGCCGGCCCCGGCGGCTACACCGCCGCCTTCCGCGCCGCCGACCTCGGCCTCGATACCGTGCTGGTCGAGCGCTATCCGAATCTCGGCGGCGTCTGCCTCAACGTCGGGTGCATCCCGTCCAAGGCGCTGCTGCACGCCGCCGCGGTGATCGACGAAGCGGCGCACGCAAAGGACTACGGCATCGACTTCGGCGCGCCGAAGATCGGCCTCGACGCATTGCGCACGTACAAGGAGAAAGTCGTTGGCCAGCTCATCAAGGGCCTGGCCGGCATGGCAAAGCAGCGCAAGGTGCGCACCGTCGAAGGCGTCGCGAAGTTCGTCTCCGCGCACGAAGTCGAGGTCACGCAGGCCGGCAAGACGCAGCTGGTCGCGTTCAAGCACTGCGTCATCGCCGCCGGCTCGCAGGCGGTGAAGCTGCCGAACTTCCCGTGGGACGACCCGCGGGTGATGGATTCCACCGACGCGCTGGAGCTGGCCGAGATCCCGACGTCCCTGCTCGTCGTCGGTGGCGGCATCATCGGCCTCGAAATGGCCACCGTGTACCGCGCGCTCGGCAGCGCGGTGACCGTGGTCGAGTTCATGGACCAGCTGATGCCGGGCGCGGACACCGACCTGGTCAAGCCGCTGGCCGATCGCCTGAAGAAGCAGGGCGTCGTCGTGCACTTGAACACCAAGGCCGCCGGTGTCGAGGCGCAGAAGAACGGCATCAAGGTGTCCTTCGAACCGGCGAAGCAAGGCGGCAGTGCGCCCGGTGCGCAGCTGTTCGACCGCGTGCTGGTTGCGGTAGGGCGCACGCCCAACGGCGGCAAGCTCGATGCCGGGAAAGCCGGCGTCGAAGTCACCGAGCGCGGCTTCATCCCGGTCGACCGCCAGATGCGCACCAGCGCACCGCACGTGTTCGCCACCGGCGACCTCGTCGGCCAGCCGATGCTCGCGCACAAGGCCACGCACGAAGGCAAGCTCGCCGCCGAAGTGATCGCCGGCGAAAAGAAGGAGTGGGTCGCGCGGGTGATCCCGTCGGTGGCCTACACCGATCCGGAAATCGCCTGGGTCGGCGTCACCGAAACCGAGGCGAAGGCGAAGGGATTGAAGGTCGGCGTCGGCAAGTTCCCGTGGGCCGCATCGGGTCGCGCGATCGGCATCGGCCGCACCGAAGGCTTCACCAAGCTCGTGTTCGACGAAGCCACGCACCGCGTGATCGGCGGCGGCATCGTCGGCGTGCATGCCGGTGACCTCATCGCGGAAGTCGGTCTCGCGATCGAGATGGGCTGCGAGGTCGCCGACATCGGCCACACCATCCACCCGCATCCGACATTGAGCGAGTCCGTCGGCATGGCCGCCGAGGTGTTCGACGGCACCATCACCGACCTCTACATCCCGAAGAAGAAGGCCTGACCGGTCCCGGAAAAGGGAAGCCCCGGCCAGGAGTTGCCGGGGCTTCGGGGTGCCTGCGGTAGGGATCGGACGAGGACGTGCCGCAGGCGGGCCCACAGGTACAGACACACGGCATCGGCAAAGGTTCCCGGCCATCGCAGCGCGATCCGGCCCGGTTGCCCCGGCGCTCCTGCGGACGCGCCACCTCGGGCCGGCACGGCCTTCCCGCGACGCACGCGCATTGCCCGGACGGGCTGCCACGCGGTTGCCCGCATAGCCGGCGCCTCCTATACTTCCGCGGCTCCATCGGGCGCCCGTGCGTCCACCCACCAGACCGACGAGACCCGCGTGCACGATCCACTGCTCGCCGGCCGCCGGCTGGCGACGCGCGCGATCGCCTGGCAAGCCGGCGCGACGGCGCTGGCCGCACTGGCCGTCACTCCCCTTGGCGCGGATCGCGCGCTGGCGGTGGCGGCCGGCGGCGCGGCGGTCACGCTCGGCGGGGCCGCTGCGGCCTGGCTGGCCTGGCGCGGCGGCGTGCAGCCCGCGCATGCGGTGCTGGTGCGCTGGTTCGCCGGCGTCGTGGCCCGATGGATGCTGGCCGGTGCCGTGCTGGCGCTGGCCCTGGGCACCTGGCGCCTTCCTGCGCTGCCGGTGCTAGCCGGCGTCCTGCTGGCGCTGGTGGCCCAGGTGGCCGCGGCGCTGCGGCGCTGACCCGAATTCACATTGCGGACCGGATCCATGGCGGCTGAGGCCCTCACCCCGACCAGCTACATCCAGCACCACCTCAAGAACCTCACCGCGCCCGTGGGCGAGGGCGGCGGCTTCTGGACGCTGCACGTCGACACCATCGTGATGTCGTTGGGCATGGGCCTGTTGATGGTGTTCCTGTTCTGGCTGGCCACCCGCCGCCCCACCACCGGCGTGCCGGGCAAGTGGCAGGCGTTCGTGGAGATCTGCCTGGAGTTCGTCGACCGCCAGGCGCGCGACACCTACCACGGCAAGAGCAAGCTGGTGACGCCGATCGCGATCACCCTGTTCTTCTGGATCCTGTTGATGAACCTCATCAAGATGATCCCGGCGGACTTCATCGCCAAGCCGCTCGAACTGCTCGGCGTGCACTACTTCAAGCCGGTGCCGACCGCTGACGTCAACGCCACGCTCGGCATGTCGATCAGCGTGTTCTTCCTGATGCTGATCTTCGCGATCCGCGCCAAGGGCATCGGTGGCTTCACCCACGAGTTCCTGACCGCGCCGTTCGGCAAGTGGATGATGCCGTTCAATCTCATCCTCAACATCGTCGAGTGGCTGTCCAAGCCGATCTCGCTGGCGATGCGTCTGTTCGGCAACATGTTCGGCGGCGAGATCGTGTTCCTGCTGATCTGGGTGCTCGGCGGCGCCAGCCTGCTCGGCATTTTCGCCGGCGGCCTGTTCGGCCTGGGCTGGATGCTGTTCCACCTGCTGGTGATCCCGCTGCAGGCCTTCATCTTCATGATGCTGTCGATCGTCTACCTGAGCCTCTCGGAAGACGCGCACTGAGTTCCCACGCGGGCGCCCACGTGCCCGCGCGCCCGCTTCATCGCTTCACCTTTCCACCATCCAACCCTCGTACCGCCCGGAGACCACCATGGACACCTTCCTCGCCAACCTCGCCCAGGTCGAAGCCTCGACCGCCCTCGCCATCGGCATCATGGTGGGCCTCGCCGCGCTCGGCGCCGGTATCGGCCTGGCGATCATGGCCGGCAAGTTCCTCGAGTCCTCCGCGCGCCAGCCGGAGCTGATCCCGGTGCTGCAGGTCCGCATGTTCATCACCGCCGGCCTGATCGACGCCGCGTTCATCATCACGGTCGCCGTGGCGCTGCTGTTCGCGTTCGCCAACCCGCTGTCGGGTCGCGTGCAGGACGCCGCCAACACCGCGCCGGCCGCCGCCGCAGGCGCCTGATCCGGCGCGGTCGCGGCGTGCATGGTTGATGCGCGCCGCGATGCAGGACCGGACGCCCTGGCGTCCATGCCCTCTCGACTGCCGAGCGACACCGCATGAACCTCAATTTCACCCTGATCGCCCAGGCGCTCGCCTTCGCCGGCCTGATCTGGATCATCGCCACCAAGATCTGGCCGCCGCTCTTGGCCGCCATCGAGGAGCGCCAGAACAAGATCGCCGAAGGCCTGGCCGCCGCCGACCGCAGCCAGAAGGACCTCGCCCTCTCGCAGGAGAAGGTCGAGGCCGCGCTGCGCGAGGCCCGTGGCCGCGCCAACGAGATCATCGAACAGGCGCAGGTGCGCGCGAACCAGCTCATCGAGGCCGCGCGCGTCGAGGCCGTCGCCGAGGCTGACCGCGTCAAGGCGATGGCCACCGCGGAGATCGACGCCGCCGCCACCCGTGCCCGCGAGGACCTGCGTCGCCAGGTGTCGTCGCTGGCGGTGGCCGGTGCCGAGAAGCTGCTGCGCCGCGAGATCGACGCCAACGCCCACAAGGCGCTGCTCGACGAGCTCGCCGCGGACATCTGACGCGATGAGCCAGCCCACCACCCTTGCCCGCCCGTACGCGCGCGCCGCGTTCGCCAGCGCCCACGGCGCCGGCCGCACCGCGCACTGGTCCGAGGCGCTCGCGTTCGCCGCGCGCGTCGCGGCCGATCCGCAGGTGCAGGCGCTGCTCGGCCACCCGCAGCTCAACACCGACCAGGCCGTCGCGCTGCTGGCGCCTGAAGGCGCCGACGCCGCGGTCGGCGAGTTCCTGCGCCTGCTGGGCGAGAACCGCCGCCTCAAGCTGCTGCCCGAGATCGCCGGCCTGTACGAGCAGCAGCGCGCGGAAGCCGAACGCATCGTGCATGCACGCGTGACCTCGGCCACGCCGCTGCAGCAGACCGACCTCGCTTCGATCGGCGAAGCCCTGCGCCGCCGCTTCGGCCGCGAGGTCCGCATCGACACGGCGGTGGACGAAAGCCTGATCGGCGGCGCGGTGATCGACGCAGGGGATGTCGTCATCGACGGCTCGCTGCGCGGCAAGCTTGCGCGTTTGCAGGCTGCATTGACCCACTGACACCACTCATAGGGTGGGCCTTGCGCCCACCGTTCGTGATGGTGGGCCAAGGCCCACCCTATAGGAACGAAGAACGATGGCCACCAACACGCTCAACCCGTCCGAGATCAGCGAGCTCATCAAGAGCCGCATCGAGAAGGTCAAGCTCGCCGCCGAGTCGCGCAACGAAGGCACCGTGACCAGTGTGTCCGACGGCATCGTGCGCATCCACGGCCTGGCCGACGTGATGCAGGGCGAGATGATCGAGCTGCCGGGCGACACCTTCGCGCTGGCGCTCAACCTCGAGCGCGACTCGGTCGGCGCCGTGGTGCTGGGCGACTACGAGCACCTGCTCGAAGGCGCGGTGGCCAAGACCACCGGCCGCATCCTCGAAGTGCCGACCGGCCCGGAGCTGCTGGGCCGCGTGGTCAACGCGCTCGGCGAGCCGATCGACGGCAAGGGTCCCATCAGCGCCGCGGTGAGCGCGCCGGTGGAGACCATCGCCCCGGGCGTGATCTGGCGCAAGTCGGTCGACCAGCCCGTGCAGACCGGCTACAAGTCGGTCGACGCGATGATCCCGATCGGCCGCGGCCAGCGCGAGCTGATCATCGGCGACCGCCAGACCGGCAAGACCGCGATGGCGATCGACGCGATCATCAACCAGAAGCACTCAGGCATCAGGTGCATCTACGTCGCGATCGGCCAGAAGAACTCGACCATCGCCAACATCGTCCGCCGTCTCGAAGAGAACGGCGCTATGGCGTACACCACGGTGGTGGCGGCGTCTGCGTCCGAGTCCGCGGCGATGCAGTACATCGCGCCGTACTCGGGCTGCACCATGGGCGAGTACTTCCGCGACCGCGGTGAAGACGCGCTGATCATCTACGACGACCTGTCCAAGCAGGCCGTGGCCTACCGCCAGATCTCGCTGCTGCTGCGCCGCCCGCCGGGCCGCGAGGCGTACCCGGGCGACGTGTTCTACCTGCACTCCCGCCTGCTCGAGCGCGCCGCGCGCGTGTCCGAGGAGTACGTCGAGAAGTTCACCAATGGCGCGGTCACCGGCAAGACCGGTTCGCTCACCGCGCTGCCGATCATCGAGACGCAGGCCGGCGACGTGTCCGCGTTCGTGCCGACCAACGTGATCTCGATCACCGACGGCCAGATCTTCCTCGAGACCGACCTGTTCAACGCCGGCATCCGCCCGGCCGTGAACGCCGGCATCTCGGTGTCGCGCGTGGGTGGCGCGGCGCAGACCAAGATCATCAAGAAGCTGTCGGGCGGCATCCGCATCGCGCTGGCGCAGTACCGCGAGCTCGCGGCATTCGCGCAGTTCGCCTCGGACCTGGACGCGGCCACCCGCGCCCAGCTCGAGCGCGGCCAGCGCGTGACCGAGCTGATGAAGCAGAAGCAGTACGCGCCGATGTCGATCGCCGAGCAGGCGCTGTCGATCTACGCCGTCGACAAGGGCTACATGGACGACGTGCCGGTGGCTAAGATCGGCGCGTTCGAGGCCGGCCTGCACGCGCACTTCGCCAACACGCAGGGCCAGCTGCTCAGCGATGTGGCGAAGAGCGGCAACTGGAACGACGACATCGAGGCCGCGTTCAAGAAGGGCATCGAGGAGTTCAAGTCCACCGGATCCTGGTGAGGCAGTAAGTACGTCAGGAGTGAGTAAGTCAGTCAGAGCGGTGCGATCGGCCTGACTGAGCTTGCGGAGCAAGCGGTCTTACTTACGGATTCACTTACTTGCAGCGAGCGAAGCGAGCAGACATGGCCGGCGGCAGAGAAATCAAAACCAAGATCAAGAGCGTGCAGAACACCCGCAAGGTGACGCGCGCGCTCGAGATGGTCTCCGCCTCGAAGATCCGCAAGGCGCAGGACCGCATGAAGACCTCGCGCCCGTACGCGCGGGTGATGCGCCAGGTCATCGGCCACCTGGCGCAGGCCAGCAGCGACTACCAGCACCCGTACATGGTCGAGCGCGCCGAGCCGAAGCGCGTCGGCTACGTGGTGGTGTCGTCCGACCGCGGCCTGGCGGGCGGACTGAACAACAACCTGTTCCGCCGGCTGCTGGTCGAGATCCGCAACTGGCAGTCCAGGGGCGTCGAGGTCGACGTGGTCACCATCGGCCAGAAGGCCACCGCGTTCTTCCGCCGCATCAAGGTCGACATGCTGGCGACGGTCACCCACCTCGGGGATGCGCCGAAGCTCGAGCAGCTGGTCGGCGTCATCAAGGTGATGTCCGCGGCGTACACCGACGGCCGCGTGGACCGGGTGTTCCTGGCTTACAACGACTTCGTCAACACCATGACGCAGCGCGCCACGTTCGACCAGCTGCTGCCGCTTCCGCCCACCGACGACCAGGTTGCCAAGCACGACTGGGACTATCTCTACGAGCCCGACGCGCCGACGGTGCTCGAGCACGTGCTGCAGCGCTACATCGAGGTGCTGGTGTACCAGGCGGTGCTGGAGAACGTCGCCAGCGAGCACGCCGCGCGCATGGTCGCGATGAAGGCCGCCAGCGACAACGCCAGCAAGCTGATCGGCACGCTGCAGCTGGTCTACAACAAGGCCCGCCAGGCCGCGATCACGCAAGAGATCTCCGAGATCGTCGGCGGCGCGGCGGCGGTCTAAGAACATTGGTCCACTAAGGACGCTAAAGAAAGCAATACGCTTTCGGTGCTGATTCTTCGCTTCTTTTAGCGTCCTTAGCGTCCTTAGCGGACAAAACAGATTTCGATTTCTGAGGAACCACCCATGAACGCCCAGCTCAACGAGCAAGCGACCACCACCAACGGCAAGATCGTGCAGATCATCGGCGCGGTCGTCGACGTCGAGTTCCCGCGCACCGCGGTGCCGCGCGTGTACGACGCGCTGAAGGTGCAGGGCACCGAGATCACGCTGGAAGTCCAGCAGCAGCTCGGCGATGGCATCGTGCGCACCATCGCGCTCGGGTCCACCGACGGCCTCAAGCGCAACCTGGTCGCGGTCAACACCGGCCGCGCGATCGCGGTGCCGGTCGGCGCCGGCACGCTGGGCCGCATCATGGACGTCCTCGGCAACCCGATCGACGAGGCCGGCCCGGTGCAGGCCAGCGATCATTGGGAAATCCATCGCGCCGCGCCGAGCTACGAGGACCAGTCCTCGGCCAACGAGCTGCTCGAGACCGGCATCAAGGTCATCGACCTCATGTGCCCGTTCGCCAAGGGCGGCAAGGTCGGCCTGTTCGGCGGCGCCGGCGTCGGCAAGACCGTCAACATGATGGAACTGATCAACAACATCGCCAAGGCGCACTCGGGCCTGTCGGTGTTCGCGGGCGTCGGCGAGCGCACGCGCGAAGGCAACGACTTCTACCACGAGATGAAGGACTCCAACGTCCTCGACAAGGTGGCGATGGTCTACGGCCAGATGAACGAGCCGCCGGGCAACCGCCTGCGCGTCGCGCTGACCGGCCTGACGATGGCGGAGTACTTCCGCGACGAGAAGGACGCGTCCGGCAAGGGCAAGGACGTGCTGCTGTTCGTCGACAACATCTACCGCTACACGCTGGCCGGCACCGAGGTCTCGGCGCTGCTGGGCCGCATGCCGTCGGCGGTGGGCTACCAGCCCACGCTCGCCGAGGAGATGGGCGTGCTGCAGGAGCGCATCACCTCGACCAAGACCGGCTCGATCACCTCGATCCAGGCCGTGTACGTGCCCGCGGACGACCTGACCGACCCGTCGCCGGCGACCACGTTCGCCCACCTCGACGCGACCGTCGTGCTCTCGCGCAACATCGCGTCGCTGGGCATCTACCCGGCGGTCGACCCGCTCGATTCCACCTCGCGCCAGCTCGATCCGAACGTGATCGGCACCGAGCACTACGACACCGCGCGCCGCGTGCAGTCGACCTTGCAGAAGTACAAGGAACTCAAGGACATCATCGCCATCCTCGGCATGGACGAGCTGTCCGAGGAAGACAAGCAGGCCGTGTCGCGCGCACGCAAGATCGAGCGCTTCTTCAGCCAGCCGTTCCACGTCGCCGAAGTCTTCACCGGCTCGCCGGGCAAGTACGTCGCGCTGAAGGACACGATCCGCGGCTTCAAGGGCATCGTCGACGGCGACTACGACCACCTGCCCGAGCAGGCGTTCTACATGGTCGGCGGCATCGAGGAAGCGGTCGAGAAGGCCAAGAAGATGGGAGTTGCGTGAAGCAGTAGCGGGAACGGGGAACAGGGAACGGGGAAGCGGTAGCTTCCTTCGCCTGATGTCCGTTCCTGCCACTCGGCGCGGCTTGCAGTTGCTTCCCCGTTCCCCGTTCCCCGTTCCCGCTTTTTAGGTTCCCTCGCATGACCACCACTTTCCGCTGCGACATCGTCAGCGCCGAGGACGAGATCTTCCACGGCGAGGCGACCATGCTCGTGGCCACCGGCGAGATCGGCGAGCTGGGCATCACGCCGCGCCACGCGCCGCTAATCACGCGGCTCAAGCCCGGCAAGGTGGTGGTCACCACCGCTGCCGGCGAGACGCTGGACTTCGCGGTGTCCGGCGGCATCCTCGAGGTCCAGCCGACCGTGGTGACGGTGCTGGCCGACACCGCGGTGCGTGCGCAGGACATCGACGAGGCCGCCGTGCGCGCCGCGCGCGAGGAAGCCGAGCGCGTGCTCGCGGGCCGTGGCGAGGCGATGGACGTCGCCGAGGCGCAGGCCAAGATGGCCGAGACCATGGCGCAGCTGCAGGCCCTCGAACGCCTGCGCCGCACCGTGAAGCACTGACTCCACTGCGCTGGCGCATCCGCCCGAGCCGGACGAGGAAAAGGCGACGCTGACCCCGTCGCCTTTTTCGTTGGGGTCGACCGCCGCGCCAGCGGCTGCTCGCGCGGCCGGCGCCGGGCACGCGCGGCGCAGCAGCAGCATCACCTTGCCTGCATAGGGTGGACCTCGGCCCACCATCAGACGCACCAGGCGCAAGGTGCGCAGGCGGATGCAGCCAAAAGTGGTCGTTGCGAGACGACGGTGTGCCAAGGCCCACCCTGTCGGCGCTGGCTCACGCGCCAGCGCCGGGTTAATCCACCCGCTCAGCGGCGGTAGACCCAGTGCCGCGACAGCAGGAAACCGATCGCCCCCAGCATCAGCTCCACGCCCGGCTTGGCGAGCCACGTCCACTTCAGGCCCACCGCGTTCTCGATCGAGCCGATCGCCCAGGTGCTGATCGCCGTGGTCGTCAGCCACATCAGCAGGAAGCGCGCGAACTGCCTGCGGCCGACCACCGTGTCCTCGCCGGCGAACGTGACGCGCCCATTGAGCCAGAAGCCGAGCAACGCACCGCTGATGCGCCCGGCGACGTTCGCCAGTTCGACCATCAGGCCCAGGTGGCTCAGCAGCACCATCACGCCCCAGTCGAGCAGCCACTGCACCACGCCGATGGCGAGGTAATGGCGGCCCTGGCGGGTGAGGCTCATGCGCGCCCCGGCGCTTGGCGGGCGCGCGCGGTGGCGCGGGGAGTGCGGTGCGGGATCGTCACCACGGCATCGTAGCGAGCGCGCTGGCTAGAATCACCGCCTGCATCCGACCGGCCACACCGCATGCCCGCACCGCTGCACGTCGTCATCCTCGCCGCGGGCGAAGGCAAGCGCATGCGCTCGGCACGCCCGAAGGTGCTGCAGCCGATCGCGGGGCGGCCGATGCTGGCGCATGTTATCGACACCGCGCGCACGCTGCAGCCGGCGGGCGTGCACGTGGTCTACGGGCACGGCGGCGTGCAGGTCCGCGATGCGTTCGCGGCGGACGCATCGCTGGGATGGGTCGAGCAGGCCGAGCGGCTCGGGACCGGCCACGCCGTGCAGCAGGCACTGCCTGCGGTCCCGCCCGACGCGCGCGTGCTGGTGCTGTACGGCGACGTGCCACTGATCACCGCCGCCACCCTGCAGCGCCTGCTCGACGCACCGGGGCGCATCGCCGCGCTGGTGACCGACCTGGAGGATCCCACCGGCTACGGGCGCATCGTGCGCGACGCGCAGGGCAACATCGCGCGGATCGTCGAGCACAAGGATGCCGACGAGGAGCAGCGCCTGGTCCGCACCGTCAACACCGGCATCATGGTGTGCGACGCCGAGCCGCTGCGGCGCTGGCTGGCGGCGGTGCCCAACGACAACGTGCAGGGCGAGTACTACCTGACCGACGTCTTCGCGCAGGCCAGCGAGGAGTACACCGCGGCCGAGATGGTGCACGTGGCCGACCCGGTCGAGGTCGAGGGCGCCAACGACCGCTGGCAGCTGGCGCAACTGGAGCGTGCGTTCCAGCGCCGCGCCGCTCGCGCGCTGTGCATCGACGGCGCGCGCCTGGCCGACCCGGCGCGCGTCGACGTGCGCGGCGTGGTGGAGCTCGGCATGGACGTGGACATCGACGTCGACGTGGTGCTCGAAGGCCGCGTGGTGCTGGGCGACGGCGTGCGCATCGGCCCGTTCGTGCGGCTGCGCGACGTCGAACTGGGCCCGGGCACCGAGGTGCGCGCCCATTGCGACCTCGACGGCGTGCGCGTGGAAGGCGCGGCGAGCATCGGCCCGTTCGCGCGCCTGCGCCCCGGCACGGTGCTGGCCGACGGCGTGCACATCGGCAACTTCGTCGAGACCAAGAACGCGCGCATCGGCGTGACCAGCAAGGCCAACCACCTGAGCTACCTCGGCGACGCGGTGATCGGCGCGGGCGTCAATGTCGGCGCCGGCACCATTACCTGCAACTACGACGGCGCCAACAAGGCGACCACGACGATCGACGACGGCGCGTTCATCGGCAGCAACAGTTCGCTGGTGGCACCGGTCACGATCGGCCGCGACGCGACGATTGCCGCTGGTTCGGTGATCACCCGCAACGCACCCGACGGCAAGCTCAGCGTCGCGCGCGGCAGGCAGCAGGTGGTCGAGGGCTGGACGCGGCCGGTGAAGCAGCCCAGGGATTGACGGGCATGCGGGCCGTGCGCGCGTTGGATCGGGACCTGGCGCATGCAGCCGACGCGTGAGTTGCAGCCGGCGCTGCAGCCCGGGCGTTACGTGTTCGTCGCGTTGCCGGCGGACGCGGATGTGCGTGTCGAAGACCTCGTTGCGACGGTGCGCGAGCTCGAGGGATTGTCGGCGATCGTGCCCGAGCAGTTCGCCATCGACCACGGATGGGTCGCGGGGTTCACCGCGGCGTGGATCACCCTCACCGTGCATTCGGACCTGGAAGCGGTGGGCCTGACCGCGGCGTTCTCGACCGCACTGGGCGATGCCGGCATCAGTTGCAACGTCGTGGCCGGGTTGCGCCACGACCACCTGTTCGTGCCGGTGGAACGCGCGGACGACGCAATGGAGGTGCTGCGGGCGCTGCAGGCTTCGGCGGGAGGATGACCGCAGCGCCGGCCGCGCGGCGCGGCGCGGCGATGCGTCGCCGCAACAGGATCCGACTCGGGCGTCCTCAATCCCTGATCCCTAGTCCCTAGTCCCTAGTCCCTAGTCCCTAGTCCCTAGTCCCTAGTCCCTAGTCCC
>ERZ1066118.53-NODE-53-length-134702-cov-16.011281_pt1 | contig 134702 bp, 130 predicted proteins | sample MGYA00382765_ERZ1066118 | MGnify/ENA primary metagenome ERZ1066118 (study PRJEB33369, sample SAMEA5778348) | biofilm metagenome | biome: Industrial cooling water; feature: Water cooling tower basin; material: Biofilm | place: United Arab Emirates | collected...
GGTGGCGGAGGGCGTGGCCGGGGGTGGGTCGAGGCGGGGGCGTGGAGGCGAGCCGGGGCGCCTGGCGGTGCGCGGCGCGGCGCGCGTCAGCGCGACCGCGATGAAAGTCCGGGCGCGAGCCGTTCACTCAGCTGCAGGCAACAGAAGTGACCCGGACCTTTCATGTCCGCGCGCCGCCTGCGCGCCCCGGGGAAGCGAGCCGGCGAAGACCGGCCCGCGACCGCTGCCTGCCCGCCCCCGCCTCGACCCACCCCCGGCCGCGCCCTCGCGCGCAACCGCAAAGAAGCCCTAAGAGAGCCCCCGAGGCAACGGGAACTGCATGCTCTCCTCGACCCCGTCGAGCTTGCGCACCGAGCGAATGCCCATCGCGCGCAGCCGCTCCACCAACTGCTGCACGAGCAGCTCCGGCGCCGAGGCGCCCGCGGTGACGCCGACGCGCGTCTTGCCTTCCAGCCAGGCCGGATCCAGATCGTCGGCGGAATCGATCAATCGGGCCGGCACGCCAAGCTTCTCGGCGACTTCACGCAGTCGGTTGCTGTTGGAGCTGGTGCGGCTGCCGATGACCAGCACGAGGTCGCACTGGGGCGCCATGAACTTGACCGCATCCTGCCGGTTCTGCGTGGCGTAGCAGATGTCCTGCTTCTTGGGCTCGGCGATCCCGGGAAAACGCGTGCGCAGCGCGCTGACGATCTCGGCGCAATCGTCCACGGACAACGTCGTCTGCGTGACGAGCGCCAGCTGCGAGGGGTCGGCCACCTGCAGGCGCGCCACGTCATCGACGGTCTCGACCAGGTGGATGCCCGCGTCGGCCTGCCCCATCGTGCCTTCGACTTCGGGGTGGCCGGCATGGCCGATCATGATGACCTCGCGGCCTTCGCGACGCATCTTCGCGACTTCGACGTGGACCTTGGTGACCAGCGGGCACGTGGCGTCGAAGACCTTGAGCCCACGCGATTCGGCATCGGTGCGGACCGCGCGGGAGACGCCGTGGGCGGAGAAGATGAGCACGGCGCCCTCGGGCACTTCCTCCAGCCGCTCGACGAACACCGCGCCCTTGGCGCGCAGGTCCGCGACCACGTGCTTGTTGTGCACGATCTCGTGTCGGACGTAGATGGGGGCGCCATGGAGCGCGAGGGCGCGCTCCACGATCTCGATGGCGCGATCGACGCCGGCGCAAAACCCCCGGGGCTGGGCAAGCAGCAGTTCCATGGGTTCAGAGGATCCCGATGATGCGCACCTCGAAGGCGACGCGCTGTCCGGCAAGCGGATGGTTGAAGTCGAAAAGCGCACCGCCGTCGTCGATCTCGCGCAGGGTGCCGCTGTAACGGCCGCCATTGGGGGCGGGGAAATCGACGATGTCGCCGGGCGAGAACTGCTCGGACGGGTCGGCGTGGCGGTCGAGCATGGCGCGCGACACGAGTTGCAGGAGTTCGGGGTTGCGGGCGCCGAAGGCGTCTTCGGGCGCCAGCTCGAAGCGCGCCTGCGCGCCCTCTTCCAGCCCGAGCAGGCAGCGTTCCAGCGGCTCGGCCAGTTGGCCCAGACCGAGTTGCAAGGTGGCCGGCGTGCCCTCGAAGGTGTCGACCACCGTCGCCCCGCCGGCATCCGGCAGGGTCAGGCGGTAGTGCAGCGTCAGGTAGGAATCGGGCTGGACCGGCACGGAAGGCGGACGCGGGCGTTGGGCGACCCGGCATTCTAGGGGATCGCGCGACGCCCGGCGTGGCCCGGCCCCATCGTGCGTCGGGGCATGCGGGCCGCGCGGCCGAGGCCTCCGGTCAGGGCTTGAGCACCACCTTGATGCACTCGTCCTGCTTGTCGCGGAACATCTTGTAGGCGCCGGGCGCCTGGTCCAGCGGCAGCCGATGGGTGATCAGGAAGTCGGGTTGGATGTCGCCCTTCTGGATCATCTCCAGGAGCGGACCGAGATAGCGGTGCACATGGGTCTGTCCGGTGCGGACCGTGAGCGAGCGGTTCATCAGCGACCCGATCGGAAACTTGTCCATGAAGCCGCCGTAGACGCCCGGGATCGACACGGTGCCGCCGTTGCGGCAGGCCATGATCGCTTCGCGCAACGCCTGCGGGCGCTCGGTCGAGATCATCGCCGCCTGCTTGGCGCGGTCCACGACACCGACGATGCCGGGGGTGTGCGCCTCCAGGCCGACGGCGTCGATGCACGCGTCCGGCCCGCGGCCCGAGGTCATCTCCTTGAGGGCTTCCAGCACGGGCACCTTCTCGTAGTCGAGGGTCTCGGCACCGCACTCCTCGCGCGCCAGCCGCAGGCGCTCGGGCACCCGGTCGATCGCGATGACACGCTCGGCGCCCAGCAGGAACGCGCTCTTGATGGCGAACAGGCCCACCGGTCCGCAACCCCACACCGCCACGGTCTGTCCGGGCTTGATGTCGCATTGTTCGGCCGCCATCCAGCCCGTGGGCAGGATGTCGGTGAGGAACAACACCTTCTCGTCGGGCAGGTCGACCGGGACCTTGAAGGGCCCGACGTCGGCGAAGGGCACGCGCACGTACTCGGCCTGCCCGCCCGCGTAGCCCCCGGTCAAGTGCGAATAGCCGAAGATGCCGGCGGGCGAATGGCCCCAGAGCTTCTCGGCCAGGTACGCGTTGGGGTTGGAGTTCTCGCAGAGCGAGAACATGCGGTCGCTGCAGAAGAAACAGCGGCCGCACGAGATCGGGAAGGGCACGACGACCCGGTCGCCGACCTTGAGGCGCTGCACGCTGCCGCCCACCTCGACCACCTCGCCCATGAACTCGTGGCCGAGGATGTCGCCGGCTTCCATCGACGGCACGAAGCCGTCGTACAAGTGCAGGTCCGACCCGCAGATCGCGGTGGACGTGATCTTGATGATCGCGTCGCCCGAGTTGATGATCTTCGGATCAGGCACCTGATCCACGCGGACGTCCTGCTTGCCGTACCAGCAGAGGGCCTTCATCAGGGGCTCACCTTCGAGAAGACACGGGCGACCGCGCTGCGGCGCCCGGCGGATTGGCCTTCGGTGGTCGGCACCTCGCCGACCTCCATCACGCGCTTGAAGCGGCGCAAGTCCTCCTGCGCCTGCTGCTCGGGTTCTTCGCCGAACGCCTTGGCAGCGAAGGTGGCCAAGGGCCCGCCCGGCGGCCGGTACTCCAACTGCAGGCGCACGGTGGTGCCCCGGCCACCCGGCCCGGGCGCAAAGCGCACGACGCCGTGGTTGTAGACATCGGCCCCCGGCAGCGTCTTCCAGGCGATCGTTTCGCCAGGCCGGTCCTCCGTGACCTCGGCGTCCCACTCGACGGTGGCGCCGGCCGGCGCCTTGACCACCCAGTGCGAACGGGTCTCGGAGTCCACGCGGATGGATTCGACGTGCTGCATGAAGCGCGGCAGGTTGGCGAAGTCGCGGAAGAACGCGTAGCAGTCCTGCGGCTCGCGATTGATCGCGATGGTGGTCTGCACGCGCACCAGGCCGTCGCCCGGCGCCTGCGGCAACTCCGCACGCGGATGGCGCGACACCTGCTGGCTGGCCAGCGTGTCGAGCAGCCCGATGCCGAAGGCGACCGCGGCCGTACCGGCCACGCGCAGCCGATTGGAGCGGTCCGACAACAAGGCGCGGCCCAGCAGCGCCATGTCCATGCCGTCGCCGGCCACGCGCGACCACAGGAAGTGGCCGGGCTGGCGCCCCTTCAGGATGCCCATGCCGCTGGCGATTTCGCGGGCGCCCAGCACCCGCATGAGCACCGGCCGCGGCGCCACGCCGATCATCCTGGACATGCGCCGCGGCGCGACCAGCTGCACCACGCCGAGCCCGATGCTGAACCAGCCCAGCGCACGCGCGAGGCTGCGTTGGCGGTTGTCGGTGAAGCCGAGCTGGCTAGAGCGCCCGCGGGTGCGATCGTCCTGTGGCGAGGCTGGCCCCGGCAGTGTCCCGAGGCCGTCGTACGACGGCGGGAGGTTGGCTGCACGCGCCCGGGCGCGCGCCTCGCGGCGTTGGCGCGCCGCGCTGAAATCGTTCATCGTCTGGATGGCCACGTCGGTCTTTCCTCCGTGTGGTGAGTCGCAGGAATCGGCGCGATTGCGCTCTGCACCTGCGGATGCGGGACCGGGGCGCGATGCAAGCGCCGCGCCCGGACTAGGCTGGGAGGCGGCTGGGCGAGCGGCGGCGGCCGGCGCAAGATCGCGCCATGACACCCGATTCCTCCGCTCCTGCGCGCATGGCCGCGCCGGAAGGCCCCGCCTCCCCAGCCCATCCGCTTTCGGCGGTCCCCGCAGCACCGCCGGCCGGTGCGACCAGGCCAGCCCGAAGCCCACCGGAAGCAGGCGCGTCCACCGCGGCGCGAACCGCCGCGCGGCCCCGGTGGGTGTCGCCGCCCAACGCGGCCGACACCGCGGGCATCGCGCAATGGCCCCGGACCGAACGCCCCCGAGAACGCTTGTTCCGCTGCGGCGCGGGGGCGCTGGCCGACGCCGAGTTGTTGGCGCTGACCTTGCGAACTGGCAGCTCAGGTGTGCACGCGGTCGAGTTGGGACACCGGTTGCTCGCCCGGTTCGGCAGCGTGCGCGGGTTGCTGGCGGCGCCGCGCGCGGCTTTCGCCGGGAGCGGCCTGGGCGACGCCAAGTTCGCCGCGCTGCAAGCCGCCGTCGAGCTCGCGCGTCGCAGCCTGGGGGAAGAGCTGGCCGCCGGCCTCACGCTGGGATCGCCGCGCACGGTCGTGGAGTACCTGGCGCTGTGGTTGCGGGACCGTCCCTACGAGGTGTTCGCGGGTCTCTTCCTGGATGCGCAGCACCGGTTGCTGGCCGCCGAGGAGTTGTTTCGCGGGACGCTCTCGCAGACGGCGGTGTACCCGCGTGAGGTCGCGCGGCGCGCGCTGGAGCTCAACGCGGCGGCGGTGATCCTCGCGCACAACCACCCATCCGGGCTGGCCGAGCCCAGCGCGGCGGACGACGCGTTGACCCGGGCGCTGAAGGCGGCGCTCGCCCAACTGGACGTGCCCGTGCTGGACCACTTGATCATCGCCGGCAATCGCTGTTATTCCTTCGCCGAGCGCGGCCGGCTCGGGGCGCCCTGACGTGGCGGCCGAGCAGCCGCGCCCTTCCCAATTCGTCGCCGACCTGCTAATATCGATGGCTAACCAGTAAATTCCCATTGCTAGGTCCACCCTGGCCTCGACGGCCACCCTGCCCGCGCGGGGCGCCAGCCACGGTGGGCTGCATCACCCCTACACATATTCGGAGCACGCGATGGCCTGGGTTTGCCAAGTGACGGGCAAGGCGCCGATGGTCGGCAACAACGTCTCGCACGCGAACAACAAGACCAAGCGCCGTTTCATGCCGAACCTGCAGTACCGCCGGTTCTGGCTGGAAAGCGAAAAGCGCTGGGTGCGGCTGCGCGTGTCGAACGCCGGTCTGCGCACGATCGACAAGAAGGGAATCGACGTGATCGTGGCCGAGCTGCGCGCTCGCGGCACGATCTGATCAGCGAGCGAGGCGAGACATGCGCGACAAAATCAAGCTGGAATCCACCGCCGGCACCGGTCACTTCTACACGACCACCAAGAACAAGAAGACGATGCCCGAGAAGATGCTGATCAAGAAGTTCGATCCGGTCGCTCGCAAGCACGTCGACTACAAGGAAACGAAGATCAAGTGACGCGCTGGCCGCGCGCCCTCCTGGCGGGGGCGGGCGGCATCCGGTCACTCGGTGTTCTCGAAGGCCCCGCCATGCGGGGCTTTTTCGTTGGCCCCAGGCGTCCTCGCGGTCTTCGAGCGGCGCTTGGTCGCGCCGGGGCCACGGCGGCCCGAACCGGCCAAGTCCTGCAGGATCGGGCAATCCGGGCGGTGGTCACCGTGGCAGCGCTCGGCCAAATCTTCCAGCGTCGCCACCATCGACTGCATCTCGTCGATGCGCTGGCGCAATTCGGTCACGTGCGCCTGCGCCAATCGCTTGACTTCGCGGCTCGGCCGGCCTTTGTCGGCCCAAAGCGCCAGCAATGCGCGGATCTCCTCCATCGAGAAGCCCAATGCGCGGGCGCGTCGGATGAAGCGCAGCCGATGCACATCGGTGGGGCCGTAGATGCGGTAACCGGCCGCGGTGCGCTGGATCTGGCCGAGCAGGCCGATCGCCTCGTAGTGGCGCACCATCTTGGCCGACAGGTCCGAGGCTTTCGCCGCCCGGCCGATGTCCAGCCAACCGTCGTCGACGGCATCCGCATGCAGCGACGGCGCCGCTGGGCCGGGGGGCCCTCCGATCGGCCGGGTCGACGAAGCGCCGAATCCGGATCCGCTCATCGGAGTTCCTCCGCGCGCATGCTGACCGCCGAGCCTCGCCAGCGGCGCAGCATCAGCGCGTTGGTCACGACGCTGACGCTGGAGAAGGCCATCGCGGCGCCGGCCACCACCGGGTTCAGCAGTCCGGCCGCCGCCAGCGGGATGCCGACCACGTTGTAGACGAAGGCCCAGAAGAGGTTCTGGCGGATCTTTCCATAGGTGCGCCGCGAGATGTCGATCGCATCGGCCACGAGGCGCGGGTCGCCCCGCATCAGCGTGATGCCTGCCGCGTGCATCGCGACGTCCGTGCCGCTGCCCATGGCGATGCCGACGTCGGCCGCGGCGAGCGCCGGCGCGTCGTTGACCCCGTCGCCGACCATCGCGACCTTCAGCGCTTTGGCACCAGCCGCGCCACGCAGCGCCGCCACGACGGCTGCCTTGTCCGCGGGGAGCACGTCGGCGTGCACTTCGGTGATGCCCAGCCGGGTCGCCACCGCCTGCGCCGCGGCACGGTTGTCGCCGCTGACCATGACCGTTCGGATGCCGGCCCCGTTCAGCCTGGCCACGGCCTCGACGGCTTCCGGCCGTGGCTCGTCCCCGAAGGCGAGCATGGCGAGCGCACGGGGCGCCGGATCGAGTTCGGCCAGCCACGAGACGGTGCGTCCCGCGGCCTGCGCCTCGTCCGCGGCGCGCTGCAGATCGCCTGCCGCGTCGAGCCCGACCCCCAGCTCGGTCATCCAGCGGCGGCTGCCGAGCACGTGGCGGCGGCCGGCCAGCACGGCTTGCACGCCGCGACCGGGCACGGCACGGACCTCGCCGGCGTGGCCGGCCGACGCCGGATCGACGCCCTGTGCGCGGGCCGCGGCGAGGACGGCTTGCGCCAAGGGGTGCTCGCTGCCCGCCTGGATGGCAGCGGCCGCAGCCAGCACGGCCCTCGGGTCGGCCACCGATTCGAACGCGGCCAACGTCGGCTTTCCAGCGGTGAGCGTGCCGGTCTTGTCGAAGGCGACCACGCGCACGCCATGGGCGACCTCCAGCGCTTCGGCGTCCTTGATCAGGATGCCTCGCCTCGCCGCCACGCCGGTGCCGGCCATGATCGCGGTCGGCGTCGCCAGTCCCAGCGCGCAAGGACACGCGATCACCAACACGGCCACGGCATTGAGGATGCCGCGTTCCCAGTCGCCACCGACCAAGCCCCACGCCAGCGCAGTCGCCAGCGCGAGTGCGATGACGACCGGAACGAAGACCGCGCTGACGCGGTCGACCAGGCGCTGCACGGGCGCCTTCTTGGCGGCCGCGGTCTCGACCAACTCGATGATGCGCGCCAGCGTCGACTGGCTGCCGATCGCCGAGGTGGCCACCACGACGAGCCCATCGGCGTTGATCGCACCGCCCGTCACCCGGTCGCCGGGCGACTTCGACACGGGCAGGCTCTCGCCGGTCAGCATGGACTCGTCCGCATGCGAGTTGCCCTCGACGATCCTCCCGTCCACGGGGATGCGCTCGCCGGGCCGCACCACGACATGGTCTCCGACGGCCACCTCGTCCACGGGCAATTCCTGCTCGACGCCACCGCGCCGGACGCGCGCAGTCTCGGGCCGAAGCGCCTGGAGCGCACGGATCGCGGCCGAGGTCTGGCGCTTGGCCCGCGCCTCCAGCCACTTGCCCAGCAGCACCAGGGTGATCACGGCCGCGGCCGCCTCGAAGTACAGGTGCGGCATGCCATGGCCGGCGTGCGCGAGCATTTGCCAGAGGCTGAGCGCGAAGGCCGCCGTGGTGCCCAGCGCCACCAGCAGGTCCATGTTGCCGGTGCCGGCGCGCAAGGCCTTCCAGCCCGCACGATAGAAGCGCGCGCCGAAGTAGAACTGCACGGGCGCGGCCAACGACAGCTGCGCCCATGCGGGCAGCATCCAATGGAGCCCGGCCAGTTCGCCCAACATCGGAAGGACCAGCGGCAACGTCAACGCGGCACTGGCCGCGACCGGCCACCAGGAACGGTCGGTGGCCGTGGGCACGTCGGTCGCGGTCCGGGCCGGACGGGAATCGGCCGTAGCGGTGGCCTCGTAGCCGGCCCGCCGAACCGCTGCAACCAGCACTTGGGCCGACACCGCGCCCATCACGGTGACACGGGCCGTCTCGGTCGCGAGGTTGACCTGTGCCTCGAGCACACCCGGCACCTTGCCCAACGCCCGCTCGACCCGCCCCACGCACGAGGCGCAGGTCATCTCGCGCACATCGAGCGTGACGGTCGTGGTCGGCACCGAGTAACCCGCCCGCTCGATGGCCGTTCGCAAGGTCGCCGGGTCCAGGCCCGGGACGGTGTCCACGCTGGCGGTTTCTGTCGCCAGGTTGACCTGCGCCCGCACGACGCCGGGCACCTTGGCGAGCGCCCGTTCCAGGCGGGACACGCACGAGGCGCACGTCATTCCCGCGACCGGCAGCCGGAAACTCGCGGGCACCGCGCCAACCGGGAGCGCGGCCGAGATCGCTGCATTCATGGTGCTTCACCTCCATTCATGGAAGCGAGCATGAGCCTTCCCATGATGGCAAGGTCAAGCACGAATGCAAAGCCCCGCATGGAGCGGGGCTTGCGTGTTTCGGACCGACCGGACCACCGGTCAGGCCGGACCGGACCGGAGCGAAGCGCCGCTCAGGCGGCCGCAGGTGCGTAGCTGCGCAGGCGGACGCTCATTTCCTGGAGCCCGCGCACCCCGCTGGCTTCGGCGCGGGCGCACCACTGCTGCAGATGCGCCAGGAGTTGCTCGCGCGAAGCGGTCGAGCGCTCCCACAAGGCCTCGAGTTCGGCCCGCATCTCGACCAGCTTGCGGACAGCGTCGCTGGCGGCGAGCACGTCCGACAGCTTGGCGCGGTGCTGGTCGTTCCAGCGCGTCGCGTCGATGTGCAGCCAGCGACGAGCGGAGTCCAGCAGGTGCGCCTGCGCGTGGGATTCACCCAGGCCGGCGCGGCGAACGCGGGCCGCTTCTTCGGCGCAGGCGGCACGCAGCGATTTCGCGTACGCCGCCATCACGTCGTAGCGGTGGTGGATGACGGCCTGAAGCGCTTCCAGGTCGACGCGCGGGCGCGCGGCCACCAGGCGGGCGCGGGGGGCGACCTTCTTCACCTTGGCCAGCCCCAGCATCTGCAGGATGCGGATGTACATCCAGCCGATGTCGAACTCGTACCACTTGTTCGACAGCTTGGCGCTGGTGGCGTAGGAATGGTGGTTGTTGTGCAGCTCCTCGCCGCCGATCAGGATGCCCCAAGGCGAGATGTTGGTGCTGCCGTCGGCGCAGTCGAAGTTGCGGTAGCCCCACCAGTGGCCCAGGCCGTTGATGATGCCGGCCGCGGTCACCGGGATCCAGATCATCTGGACCGCGAACACGGTGATGCCGATCGCGCCGAACAGCAGGACGTTGATCACCAGCATCAGCCAGATGCCCAGCGCACTGTGCTTGGAGTAGAGGTTGCGCTCGATCCAATCGTCCGGCGTGCCGTGGCCGTACTTGCGCACCGTCTCGGCGTTGGCGGCTTCGCCCCGATAGAGCTCAGCACCCTTGAACAGCACGGTCCTGATGCCGTGCGCGTAGGGGCTGTGCGGGTCGTCGGCGGTCTCGCACTTGGCGTGGTGCTTGCGGTGCACCGCGGCCCATTCCTTGGTGACCATGCCAGTGGTCAGCCAAAGCCAGAAGCGGAAGAAGTGCGACGGGATGGCGTGCAACTCCAGCGCACGGTGCGCTTGGCAGCGATGCAGGAAGATCGTCACCGCGGCGATCGTGATGTGCGTGAACAACAACGCGGCGAGCAGCACCTGCCACCACGAGAGGTCCAGCAGGCCGCTGTCCAGGAATACGAGTACCGCTTGGAGATCCATCAGGCTTCCGAAAGGGAGGCGAACAAGGTGGGCCCGGAGCGATTTCCGTGCCGGCCGCCGGCATCATAGCCGCTTTGGGCGCAGGCGTCGGCGCCCGGAGCGCAAAGTACAGGCCCGGCGGCAGCCGCCGGAGCAGGCACGCGACGAGCGGTCGGGCGCCGCGTCAGGGCGCCGCGGCGGCCTGCACCGGGCCGGCGAGCGCCTTGCCAGGACCGGCAACGGGCGCGGCGGCCGCCGACACGAAGGGCTCGTGCGGCGGGCGTGGAAGCGGAACCCCGGCGGCTCGCAGCGCGGCGAGCACCTCACGCGAGACGTCCGAACGCACCGGCAACGTTCCCAACTCGGCATCCTTGATCCAGAACGCGAGCTCGACGGCCAGGCCATCGGGGTTGAAGCCCGAGACGAACGCGGCCGGCGCCGGATCGTCGAGGATCCGCGGGTGGGCGGCGGCGGCGGCGCGCATAAGCTCGAAGGCACGATCGATGTCGGCGTCGTAGCCGAGCGCCAACTGAATGGCCAGGCGCACCTTCGGATCGGCGAAGGAATGGTTGAGGACCGGCTGCGCCACCAGCAACTCGTTGGGCACCACCGCCTCGGTGCCATCCGGCGAGCGCAGCACCGTGTAGCGCGTCTTGATCTGCGTGACCCGGCCGGAATACTTGTCGACCGAGATCTGGTCGCCGATGCGCAACCCGCGGTCGAGCAGGATGATGAAGCCGCTCACGTAATTGCTCGCGATGCGCTGAAGCCCCAGGCCCAGCCCCACGCCGAGCGCGCCGCCGAAGACCGAGAGCACGGTCAGGTCCAGCCCCACCGAAGACAGCGCCACCAGCACCGCCACCAGCAGCAGCACGGCGCGCAGCACCCGGGCCAGCACGGCGCGCAGGCTGGAATCCAGCGAGCCCGCCCGCATCAGGCGGCTTTCGATCGCGCTGCCGGCCCACAATGCAAGCAGCAGGCTGACCGCCACCGTGAGCGTGGCTTGCAGCACCACCAGCACGGACACGCGGTTCTTGCCCAGCGGCAGGACGATGCCGTCCAACGCGTCCACCACGGGTTGCGCCAATCCGGCCAGGTGCAAGGCCACCCCGACCCATACGCAGGCAGCCACGGTGCGAAGCACCGGCCCGAGCCAGGCGCTGTTCGGGAACGAGCGCTGCGCCGCGTAGACCAGCGCCCGAAGCAGCGCGAAGGACCCCAGCAAGGGAACGGCCACGTCGAGCAGGCTGGCCTTGTGGAAACGCTCGAGCAGGGGCCGGGCCGCCAGGACGAGCAGCAGCGAGGCCAGCGGCCACAGCGCCCGCACGAGCGCGTCGATGCCGGCGCGCAACGCCACCGCGGCCGCGGCCCCGACGCCCCGCGGATGCGCGGCCCCCGGCACCGGCGCAGCGCCGACGGTGATCGTGCCATCCGCTTCGGCCTGCTTGCGCAAGCGTTCTCGCAGCGGCCGCTCGAGGAGCCGGCGCGCGAGCCACCACCCCGCCGCCAGGCAAAACGCCAGCACCGCGAACTGCCCGAGGACGGCGGGTTCCTGGAGGTCGTCCCACAAGACCGCCAGCCGGTCGCCGACGTGCTCGGACCGCAGCTTCGGCACCGCCATGGTCAACCGCGAACGCGCTCGAAGGCCGCGGCGAAGAAGCCGTCGCAGCCGTGCAGGTCCGGGCGCAATTCGAGACGATCGCCGACGCCGGCGGGCCCGGTCCGCTGCGCGGCGAGCAACTCGCCGACCGAGACGCGGGTGAATTCCGGGTGCGCCGCCTCGAAGGCATCCGCCACGGCGCCGTTCTCGGTGTCGAGCAGGCTGCAGGTGGCGTACACCAGCCGGCCGCCGGGCTTCACCAGGCGCGCGGCAGCGGCCAGGATGGAGGTCTGGCGCCGTCCCAGCTCGGCCACGTCGGCTGGCGTCTGGCGCCACTTCAAGTCCGGGTTGCGCCGCAAGGTGCCGGTGCCCGTGCACGGCGCGTCGACCAGGACGCGGTCGGCGCGGCCGGCCAGGCGCTTGAGCTTGGGGTCGTGCTCGTCGTCGATGGCCATCGGCTGCACGTTGGTCGCGCCGGAACGGGCCAGTCGGGGCCGCATGCGGATGAGCCGGGACGTGGACACGTCGACCGCGAACACCTGCCCCGTTCCCGCCAGCATGGCGGCCAGCGCGAGCGTCTTGCCGCCGGCGCCGGCGCAGAAATCCACCACGGTCTGGCCGCGGCGCGGCGCCACCACGTGCGCCAGCAACTGGCTGCCGGCGTCCTGGACCTCGAACCAACCCTGCACGAAGGCGCCCAGCTCTTCCAAGGCCGGCTTGCCGTCCAGCCGCAGGGCACCGGGCGGCCAGGGCAGCGGATGGAGTCCGAGGTCGGCCTGGGCCAGCGCGGCGTCCACCTGCGCGACCGTGGCCTTGAGCGTGTTGACGCGCAGGTCCAGGGGCGCGGGCTCGAGCAGGGACTCGGCGATCCGCCCCACCTCGGGCCAGGGGTAGCGCGCCGCCAGCGCTTCCCAGAGCCAATCCGGCATCGAGTAGCGCACGGCCGGCGGCAGCGTGGAAGCGTCGATCCGACGGGCCGCGGTCACCCACTCGGCCAGGGCGCCGTCGGCCGGCAGCGGGTCGCCGAACGCCAGGCAACGCGACAGCCAGCGCAGGCGCCGCACGTGCGGACCGCTGCCCGCGGCGGCCAGGTGGTCGTAGCGGCGCCGGTGGCGCAGCACGTCGAAGACCGTCTCGGCCAGCCGGCCGCGGTCGCGCCGGCCCATCTGCGGGTGCGCGCGGAAGAAGGCCCGCAGCACCGCGTCGGCCGGCGCCTCGAGCTTGAGCACTTCCGTCAGCGCCCGCTCGATGAGGTCCGCCTGCGGCGCCTGGTCCTGCGGCCCGCGGTGTCCATGGCCCTTGCTCCCGCGCCGACCTGCGCTCAGGCCGGGCTTTGCGCCGGGCTTGCGCGAGGACTTGGCGCCGGGCCGCGCGGCGCCGCGGCTCTTGTCGCGCGGGCCGCTCATGCCGCCCACAGCAGGCGCTCGCCGGCCGCCACGCCCTGCAACTCGCACCGCGCGCCCGCCAATCGCAGGCGGCCTTCCGCCAGCCACGCCAACGTGCGGGGATACAGCCGGTGTTCGGCCGCCAGCACCCTGTCGGCCAGCCGGGGCTCGTCGTCGCCATCCAGCACGGGCACCGCGGCCTGCGCGAGGATCGGGCCGCTGTCCAGGACCGGGGTCACGAGGTGGACCGTGGCGCCGTGCACCCGCACGCCCGCTTCCAGCGCGCGCTTGTGCGTCGCCAGGCCGGGGAAGGCCGGCAGCAGAGACGGATGGATGTTGACCACCCGGCCGGCGAAGCGCGACAGGAACGCGTCCGACAGCAGCCGCATGAAGCCCGCCAGCACGACCCAGTCGGGCGAGGCGGCCGCCACGGCCTCGGCCAGCGCCACGTCGAAGGCGTCGCGCGACGCGTGGGCGTCGCGGGGCACCACGGCGCAGGCCAGGCCCAGCGCGCGCGCCTGGGCCAGGCCCGGGGCGTCCGCCCGGTCGGCCACCACCAGCGCGATGCGGGCAGGGCAGCGGCCAGCCATGCAGGCGTGCGCGATCGCCTCCATGTTGCTGCCGCGACCCGAGATGAGTACCACGAGCGTCGTCGTCATGTCGGGGCGGATGGTAGCATCCGCGGTTTCGTGCCGATGCCACGAAAGCCTTATCATTCAAGATTTTGCGTGTCCGCCCGGGCGCGCCACCAACGGATTTTCGTGCGGATCTTCCACGGCCTGCCCGCCGAGCGGCGCGCGCGCGACTGCGCGCTGACCATCGGCAACTTCGACGGCGTGCACCGCGGCCACCAGGCGCTGCTGGGCCGACTGCGCGCGCGCGCCGACGCGCAGGGCCTGGACGCGGTGGCCTGCAGCTTCGAGCCCCATCCGCGTGAATGGTTCGCCGCCGTCGCGCGCGAACGTGCAGCCGCTGCGGTGCCGGCGCGCCGCGTGCGCGCTTCCGACGCGCCGCCGCGCGTGTCCACCCTGCGCGACAAGCTCGCCTCGATGGCCGACTGCGGCTTGGACGCCACGTGCCTGCTGCGCTTCGACGGGCACCTGGCCGGGATGTCGGCCGTGGACTTCGTGCGCAAGGTGTTGGTGGAAGGTTTGCGGGCACGCCACCTCCTGATCGGGGACGACTTCCGCTTCGGCACCCACCGCACCGGCGACATCACGCTGCTGCGCGCCATGGCCGACGAATGCGGCTACACGGTCGAGCGGCTGGACACCGTCACCGACGCCCCCGCCCTGCCCGGCGACACGTCGCCGCTGCGGGTCTCCAGCTCGGCCTTGCGGGATGCCCTGGCGCACGGCGACTTGCCCCTGGCGGCGCGGCTGCTGGGCCGTCCGTACGCGATCTCGGGCCACGTGCTGCACGGGCGCAAGCTCGGCCGGCAACTGGGCTTTCCGACCTTGAACGTGCGCCTGTGGCGGCCGGCGCTGCATGCGCTGGCACGCCCGGCGTTGTCAGGCGTCTTCGCGGTCCGTGTCCATGGTCTGGCCGATGGCGCGCTGCCCGGCGTGGCCAGCCTGGGCACGCGGCCGGCGGTCGAGCGGCACGGCGCCTGGTTGCTCGAGACGCACCTCTTCGATTTCTCCCGCCAGGTCTACGGCCGCTGCGTGACGGTGGAATTCGTGGCATGGCTGCGCGAGGAGCGGCACTACGACTCGCTCGACCTGCTGACCGAGCAGATCGGGCGCGACGCGCGCGAGGCCCGCGCGATCCTTTCCTGCTGAGCGAGCCCCGATGTCCGCCCCCGACTACAAGAGCACCCTGAACCTGTCCGAGACGCCCTTCCCGATGCGGGGCGACCTGGCCAAGCGCGAGCCCGGCTGGGTGGCCGACTGGCAGTCGCGCGACGTGTACGCCCGCATCCGGCGGCATTCGCTGGGCCGGCCGCTGTGGGTGCTGCACGACGGCCCACCCTACGCCAACGGCGACATCCACATCGGGCACGCGGTCAACAAGGTGCTCAAGGACATCATCGTCAAGAGCCGCAACATGGCGGGCTTCGACGCGCGCTACGTGCCGGGCTGGGACTGCCACGGCATGCCGATCGAAGTGCAGATCGAGAAGCAGTTCGGGCGCGGATTGCCGCCGGCCGAGGTGATCTCCAAGTCGCGCGCCTACGCCACCGAGCAGATCGCGCGCCAGAAGAAGGACTTCCGCCGCCTGGGCGTGCTGGGCGCGTGGGACGACCCGTACCTGACCATGGCGCCGCGCACCGAGGCCGGCGAGATCCGCGCGCTGGCGCGCATCTACGCCAAGGGCTACGTGTTCCGTGGCTTGAAGCCGGTGAACTGGTGCTTCGACTGCGCCAGCGCGCTGGCCGAGGCCGAGGTGGAATACGCCGACCGCACGGACGTGTCGGTGGACGTGGGCTTCCCGTTCGTCGACGCGCAACGGGAGCAACTGGCGCGGGCCTTCGGCCTGCCGGCCTTGCCGGCCATGCGCGGCTGGATCGTCATCTGGACCACCACGCCCTGGACCATCCCCGCCAACCAGGCGCTCAACCTGCACCCCGAGTTCGAATACGCGCTGGTGCAGGCCGAGCGCGACGGGGAGCCGGTGCTGCTGCTGCTGGCCAAGGAACGCGTGGAGGCCTGCTTGGCGCAATGGGGGCTGTCGGGCCGGGTGCTGGCCACCTGCCCCGGCCGCGCGCTGGAGCTCGTGCGCTTCGCGCATCCTTTCTACGATCGGGAAAGCCCGGTCTACCTGGGCGAGTACGTCACGCTGGACACCGGCACGGGCATCGTGCATTCGTCGCCCGCCTACGGGGTGGAGGACTTCCTGTCGTGCAAGGCGCACGGCATGCACGACGACCAGATCCTGAACCCGGTGCAAGGCGACGGCGTCTACGCGTCCTCGCTGCCGCTGTTCGGCGGCACGCACATCTGGAAGGCCAACCCGAAGATCGTCGAAACGATCCGCGAGCACGGCAACCTCTTCGACGCCCGCAAGAACGTGCACAGCTACATGCACTGCTGGCGGCACAAGACGCCGATCATCTACCGGGCGTCGTCGCAGTGGTTCGCCGGCATGGACGTGGCGCCCGCCGGCGGCGGCCGAAGCTTGCGCGAGGTGGCGCTGGCCGGCATCGAGGCCACCCGCTTCTACCCGGCCTGGGGCAAGGCGCGGCTGCACGGCATGATCGCCAACCGGCCGGATTGGACACTGTCGCGGCAGCGGCAGTGGGGCGTGCCCATGGCTTTCCTGGTGCACAAGGAGACGGGCGAGCCGCATCCGCGCACCGTCGAACTGCTGGAACTCGTGGCGCGGCGCGTCGAGCGGCCGGTGGCCGAGGGCGGCGGCATCGAGGCCTGGCAGGCGGTGGAGCCGCGCGAGCTGCTGGCCGAGCTGGCGACGCAGGACGCTAGCATCGACGTCGACCGGGACGCGGCCAACTACGTGAAGAACCGCGACACGCTGGACGTCTGGTTCGACTCCGGCACCACGCACTTCACGGTGCTGCGCGGCTCCCATGAAGCCGATTCGCACTTCCCGGCCGACCTGTACCTGGAAGGCTCGGACCAGCACCGCGGCTGGTTCCACTCGTCGCTGCTGACCGCCTCCATGCTCGACGGGCATGCGCCGTACAAGGCGCTGCTGACCCACGGCTTCGTGGTCGACGGCGACGGCAAGAAGATGTCGAAGTCGGTCGGCAACACGGTCGCCCCGCAGAAGATCTCCGAGACGCTGGGTGCCGAGATCCTGCGCCTGTGGATCGCCAGCACCGACTATTCCGGCGAGCTGTCGATCTCCGACGAGATCCTGAAGCGCGTGGTCGAGGCCTACCGCCGCGTGCGCAACACGCTGCGCTTCCTGCTGGCCAACGTGGCCGACTTCGATCCGGCGGTGCACGCCGTGCCCGTGGCCGAGATGGTCGAGATCGACCGCTACGCGCTGGCCTTGGCGGCGCGCTGGCAGACCGGCATCGAGCGCGACTACGAGGCCTTCGAGTTCCACCCGGTGGTGGCCAAGCTGCAGACCTTCTGCTCCGAGGACCTGGGCGCGTTCTGGCTGGACGTGCTGAAGGACCGCCTCTACACCACCGCGGCCGACAGCCCGGCGCGGCGAAGCGCGCAGACGGCGCTGTGGCACGTGACGGCGGCGCTGCTCAAGGCGATGGCACCGATCCTGTCCTTCACCGCCGAGGAAGCGTGGCCGCTCTTCATGCGCGGCGCGCACGAGGCCGAAGGCGGCACCATCTTCACCCAGACCTGGCACGCCTTCCCCGACGTGCCCGAGGCGGAGGCGTTGCTGGCCAAATGGACGCGGCTTCGCGAGCTGCGCGGCGACGTGCAGCGCGCCATCGAGACGGTGCGCGCCGAAGGCCGGATCGGGGCGTCGCTGCAGGCCGAAGTCGAGCTGCGTGCGCTGCCGGCCGACCATGCGCTGCTGGCCAGCCTGGGCGACGACCTGCGCTTCGTGCTGATCACTTCGGCAGCGCGCGCGCTGGAAGTCCAGGACGCGGCGCAGGCGGGCGTCGAGGTGGTGCCTTCGGCGAACACGAAGTGCGAGCGCTGCTGGCATTGGCGTTCGGACGTGGGCGCCGAGCCCGCGCACCCCTACCTGTGCGGGCGGTGCTTCTCGAACCTCTTCGGCACGGGCGAGCCCCGCGTGGCGGCATGAGCGGCACCCGCCTGTCCGGCAGCAGCGCCCTCCAGGGCACGCCCGTGGACACGCGCGGCCCGATCGGCCGCTGGCTCGCGCTGGCGGCCATCGTCACGGTGCTGGACCAGTTGACCAAGGTGGCGGTGGTGCGCGACTTCGCCTTCGCCGAGCGACGCACGGTCATCGAAGGTTGGTTCGACCTGACCCTGGTCTACAACAAGGGAGCGGCCTTCTCGTTCCTGGCGACCGCCTCGGGTTGGCAGCGGTGGTTCTTCATCGTCGTGGGCGTGGTGGCGTCGGCGCTGATCGTGTGGCTGCTGGTGCGGCACGCTGGCCAGCGCACCTTCGCCGCCGGCTTGGCGCTGATCCTGGGCGGCGCCATCGGCAACGTGATCGACCGCGTGCTGTACGGGCACGTGGTGGATTTCCTGCTGGCGCACTGGAACGATCGCTGGTATTTCCCGGCGTTCAACCTGGCCGACAGCGCCATCACCCTGGGCGCGGCCCTCCTGATCTGGGACGAGATCCGGCGGATGGTCAAGGGCGCCTGAGCGCCCCGACCGTGTCGCGACGCGCTGCCGCGCCTACTTCCTCTCGCCCGACACGTCGTGGGACTCGCCGCCCATCGACACGCCTTCGGGGGCGTTCATGAGAAGGTACAGGACGGCCACGACGATGGCGACGGCCACCGGAATCAGGATCTTCATGTTCATTCGACGGGTCTCCTCCCAGGCGAAGGCCCGATCGTGCATCGCGGCGCTGACGCCGTTCTGACTGACAGGGTGACGGCATGGAACTGGACGGCCGCAAGATCGTTCTCGGAGTCACCGGCGGCGTGGCCGCCTACAAGGCCGCGGAGTTGCTCCGCGCATTGACGCGCGAGGGTGCGGCGGTGCAGGTGGTGATGACCGAGGCGGCCACGCGCTTCGTCGGCACCGCCACCTTCCAGGCCTTGTCCGGCCAGCCGGTCTGGACCGACCCCTGGGACACGCGCATGCCCAACGGCATGGCGCACATCGACCTCACCCGAGGCGCGGACGCGCTGCTGGTGGCGCCGGCCACGGCCGACGCGATGGGCAAGTTCGCCTCGGGCCTGGCCGACGACCTGCTGTCCACCCTCGCGCTGGCGCGGGAGTGCCCGATGCTGCTGGCGCCCGCCATGAACCGGCAGATGTGGGAGCACCCGGCCACCCAGCGCAACGCCCGCCAGCTCGAAGCCGACGGCGTGCTGCTGCTGGGGCCGGCCGAAGGCGACCAGGCCTGTGGCGAGGTCGGCGCCGGCCGCATGCTGGAACCGGAGGACATCGCCGAGGACGTGGTGGCGTTCTTCCAGCCGCGGCTGCTGGCGGGCCGGCGCGTGCTGCTGACGGCGGGCCCCACCTTCGAGCCGATCGACCCGGTGCGCGGCATCACCAACCGCTCGTCCGGCAAGATGGGCTACGCGCTGGCGCGCGCCTGCCGCGAGGCCGGCGCGCTGGTCACGCTGGTGTCCGGCCCGACCGCCCTGCCTTGCCCGCGCGGCGTGCAGCGCATCGACGTGCAGACGGCGCGGCAGATGCACGAAGCGGTGATGGCGCACGTGGCACCGCAGGACGTGTTCGTCGCGGTGGCCGCGGTGGCCGACTGGCGCGTGGCCAACGCCAGCCAGCACAAGCTCAAGAAGACCGAGGGCGGCGGCCCGCCCCGACTCGAGTTCGCCGAGAATCCGGACATCCTCGCGCAAGTGGCGCGGCTGCCCGACGCGCCGTTCTGCGTCGGGTTCGCCGCCGAGAGCGAATCGCTGGAGGCGAACGCCGCCGCCAAGCGGGTCCGCAAGGGCGTGCCGCTGCTGGTGGGCAACATGGGTGCCGACACCTTCGGCCTGGACGACAACGAACTGCTGCTGGTCGATGCGGCCGGCGCCACGCGGCTGCCGCGTGGCGGCAAGCTGCCGCTGGCCCGTCGGTTGGTGGCCGAGATCGCACGGCGCTTGCCCGCGCGCGGTTGACCGTCCCCGGCGGACGACCGCGGCCGGGCGCCGGCCGGTCCACGATCGGATGCCCGGCAACGGTGATCAGCGCATCCCGAACGCCTCGCGGAAGAAGCGCACCGAATCGACCATCGCGTCGGCCCGCGCCGCCGGATCCGGGCAGGAGCGGCCCGGGCCGCCCCGTCCGCGGTTGGCCGCGGGATCGACATAGGTTTCGCTGCAGGCCTCGCGCATGTTGAAGCCGTGCATCGCGCCGGGATAGACATTGACGGACATGCGCGCGGCGTCCTCGGCCGGCAGCTTGGCGATCATCGCCGCGCACATGCCCGCATCGGCGTCGTAATGGTCCTCTGCGCCGGTCAGGATGCGGATCGGTGCACCGGTGGTCCGGCCGAAGGGCAACCTCGGCGAACCGTAGGCGTAGCAGACCGGATAGAAGGGGTTGTGCGCCGCGAAGCGTCGTCCGTCGCCGAGGAAACGGGCGGTCAGGTCGGCCTGCGCCGCGAGCATGGACATGACGCCACCCCAGCTGTAGCCGGCGATGCCGATGCGGGCCGGATCGATGTCGGGCCGGTCCGCCAGGAAGCGGAACGCGCCGAAGACGTCCGGCACCGTGGCCTGCGGGTCGCGCGGTCGCGAGTCGGCCGTGCCCGCGCCGATGCCGCGCGGCGTCCACAGGTCGATCTCCAGCGTCGCGATGCCGGCGCGGTTCAACGCCTCGGCGTGCAATTCGCCGCGGCTGTCCAGGCCATTGGTGCCGTGGACGATCACGACCGCCGGCACCCGCCCGGACGCGACCCGCGGAACGCGCAATTGACCCGTGATCGGCAACGGCCGCTCGACGCCCGCCTGCGGGAACGCGACGTAAGCGATCCGCAGCCGCGGGTACGCCTCGCTGCCCCGTGGGTACGCCTCGCTGCCCTTGTCCGCCCCGGACACCCCGCCCGTGCCCGCGCAACCGGACAGCACGGCGAGCCATGCCGCCCCGAGCACCCACGCCTTCCACCGTCGGACGTCCAAGTCGCCTCCCTGTTCGCGCCGAATCGCTGTCGCGCCGCGCCCTTATACTGCGCGCCGTCCCGGGGTGACAACCCGCGGGCCTGCCCGAGGCCCATGCGCGAGGCGCGACTTGCGATGACGAAGATCCGATTGAAGGTGCTGGACGAGCGCCTGCGCGCGCACCTGCCGGCCTACGCGACGCCGGGCAGCGCGGGCATGGACCTGCGCGCCTGCCTGGACGCGCCGCTGGTGTTGGCGCCGGGGGATGCGCAGCTGGTGCCGACCGGCATCGCGATCCACCTCGACGACCCCGGGCTCGCGGCGCTCGTGCTGCCGCGCTCGGGGCTCGGCCACCGCCACGGCATCGTGCTGGGCAACGGCGTCGGGTTGATCGACTCCGACTACCAGGGCCCGCTGATGGTGTCGGCCTGGAATCGCGGACGGGAGCCCTTCGTCATCGCGCCGATGGAGCGCATCGCGCAGCTGGTGGTCGTGCCGATCGTGCAGGCGGCCTTCGAAGTGGTGGAAAGCTTCGAGGACAGCGCGCGCGGCGCGGGCGGCTTCGGCAGCACCGGCACGCGCTGAGCGCCGGCCGCACCCGCAAGGGCTGGAGCCACGGCCTTCGGCGCCAGCCCCCATGCGGCGCAGCGGGATCAAGCGCCGGCGTACTTGGCGCCCTCGCGCAGGTACATGCGCGTGACCTGCGCGTTCTGCTCGGGCGACAGCCGGGCCTTGAAGCCCGGATAGACCCGGTTCTCCTCGTCACCGACGTGCTTCTGCACCGCGGCCTGCAGCTGCCGTGCTCGGGCCAGCCAACCCGGATGGTTCTTCGGCATCATCTCCAACTCGGCCAGGATGACCTTCACTTCGGCATGCTCGCGGTAGAGCTGTTGGCTCTCGGTGGTGATGCCCGCCATCTGCAGCGCGGGATAGAGGACGTTCTCTTCCTCGATCGCGTGGTTCGTCAGCGCATCGGCGATCCGGTCGCGCAGCGTGGCGCGCTTGGCGAGATCGGCATCCGTCGTGCGCATCAGTTCCATGAACATCGCGTCGACCGCGCGATGCTCGGTCTTGACGATCTCGAGCCAGTCCAGACCGGCAGCCGATGCGCCCACGCCGGCCGCGCCGGTGCCGGCCGCAGAAGCGCCGCCGGCCACGCCGGGCATGCCGTCGCGCGACGAGGCGCAGCCTGAGAGCGTGGCCACGGCGGTTGCCGCGATCGCAGCACCAGCACTGGCATGGAAGCGGCGACGCGAAGAGAGAGTCGGTGTCTTGTCCATCGGGATGTCCACAAGGCAAAGTGACGGAGGAGCGCACGCCCGTTGCGGGCGAGCCTCGGAATCCAGCAGGAACCGTTCCTTTGCGCGCGGGTGCGCCGTGGCGGCGAGCGCAGGGCGCCTGGCTTCGCTCAGGCCGCGCGTGCGGCCGCCACGAGCCCTTCCAGCTTGATCGCGTCCACGGCGAATTGGCGGATCCCTTCGGCCAGCTTCTCGGTGGCCATCGCGTCTTCGTTGATCGCCCATCGGAAGTGCTTCTCGTCGAAGCGCTCGCGCTCGACGCTGGCCGCCTTGGCCTCGGCCTCGACCAGGCGCGCCTCGACCGGCGCGGCGGATTGCCGCAGCAACTCGAGCAGGTCGGGACTGATCGTGAGCAGGTCGCAGCCGGCCAGCGCGAGCACCTGCCCGACCGACCGGAAGCTCGCGCCCATCACTTCGGTCGGATAGCCGAACTTCTTGAAGTAGGCGTAGATGCGGCGCACCGATTGCACGCCAGGGTCTTCCTCGGGCGCGAAGTCCCGGTCTTCCTTCTTGCGATGCCAATCGAGGATGCGCCCCACGAAAGGCGACACCAGCGTCACCCCGGCGTCTGCACACGCCACGGCCTGCGCGAAGGAGAACAGCAGCGTGAGGTTGGTGTGGATGCCCTCGCGCTCCAGGCGCTCGGCGGCGCGGATGCCTTCCCAGGTGGCCGCGATCTTGATCAGCACGCGCTCCCGCGGCACGCCCGCGTCGTCGTACCAAGCCATGATCCGCTGGGCCTTGGCGATCGTGCCTTCCGCGTCGAAGGACAGGCGCGCGTCGACCTCGGTGGACACGCGACCCGGCACGATCTGGAGGATCTCCCGCCCGAAGCGCACCAGCAGCCGGTCGCAGCGCTCGCCGATGTCGCCGGCCGATTCGCCCGCCGCGGCCTCCTGGAGCAGCGGCGCGTAGTCGGGCTTCTGCACCGCCTTGAGGATCAGCGACGGATTGGTGGTGGCGTCCTGGGGGGTGTACTGGCGCATCGCCTGGAAGTCGCCGGTGTCGGCGACGACCGTGGTGAAGCGCTTGAGGAGGTCGAGTGCGTTGGGCATGTCCGGACGCGGGATAGCGGAAACGGGCGCCAGCGTAGCACCCGGCGCCGCGGCCGCACCCGGTGCGGCGACGTGGGGCCGGCGCCGCGGATCAGGGCGCGATGCAGCCCGGTCCGGCCAGCGCCTGCGCGCGCGCCATCGGCACCGGCTCGGGGATGCGATAGCCGTAGCGAGTCGCGGTGAGCTCGGCGAGGATCGACACGGCGATCTCGGGCGGCGTGCGCGCCCCGTTGCGCAAGCCCACCGGCCCGTGCAACCGGTCGAGCTCGGCGTCGGTCATGCCGAAGTGCTCCTTGAGGCGCTCGCGCCGCTTCGACTGGTTCAGCTTGGAGCCGATGGCGCCGACGTAGAAAGCATCGCTGCGCAGCGCCTCGAGCAACGCCATGTCGTCCAGCTTGGGGTCGTGGGTGAGCGCGACGATGGCGGTGTGACGGTCGGGCCGGAACTCGAGCACCGTGTCGTCCGGCATGCCGCGCAGCAGGGTCGCGTCGGCGGCATCGAAGCCGGCGGCGTACTCCTCGCGAGGGTCGCACACCGTGACCGCGTAGCCCAACGCCGACGCCATCTGTGCCAGGTAGGTGGTGAGCTGGCCAGCGCCGATCGCCAGCAGACGCCAGCTCGGGCCGAAGTGCGCCACCAGCCGTTGGCCGTCGAAGGCCAGCTCGTCGGTGCCGCCGGCGTCGGACAGCTCGACCGTGCCGTCCTCCATCGACACGGTGCGACGCGTGGGCCGTCCCTCGGCCAGGCGCCCGAGCAGGTCGGGCAGGCAAGAGCGCGGACCGACCGGCTCAAGGAAGAGCTCGATGGTGCCGCCGCACGGCAAGCCGAAGCGCGTGGCCTCTTCCGCCGACACGCCGTAGCGCAGCACCTCGGGGCGGGTGGCGGCGATGCCCTGCTGCCGCACGCGGTCGATCAGGTCGTCTTCGATGCAGCCGCCCGAGACCGACCCGGCCACGCGGCCGTCGTCGCGGATGCAGACGTTGGAGCCCACCGGCCGCGGCGCCGAGCCCCAGGTCCGCACGATCGTGCCCAGCACGGCGCGATGTCCCGCGGCGGTCCATTCGACCGCCGCCTTGAGCACTTGCAGGTCGACGTTGTCCATCCTTGGGCTCGGCTTTGCTTGCGCAACCTTCTGCGCGTCGGTAAGGTAGGTCGACTAAGCTACATCACTCCCGCAACACGCCGCAAATCCTGCTGCGTCACCTACAAGGAGGAGACATGGGGGTTTCCCTAAGCGTCCGGCTCAACGGCAAGGACATCACCGCGGACGTCGATCCGTCCATGCTGCTGGTGGAATTCATCCGGGACCGGCAACGCTTGACCGGCACGCACGTCGGATGCGACACGGCGCAATGCGGGGCATGCACGGTTCTCGTGGACGGGCATGCGGTCAAGTCCTGCAACGTCTTCGTCGGCCAGTTGGCCGGCAGCCAGATCACCACGATCGAAGGCCTGGCGCAAGCCGACGGCACGCTTCACCCCATGCAGGCCGCGTTCAAGGAATGCCATGGACTGCAGTGCGGTTTCTGCACGCCGGGCATGGTGATGAGCGCGTTGGACCTCGTGAGCCACCACCCGCACTCGAGCGAGAAAGAAATCCGCGAAGGGCTGGAAGGCAACATGTGCCGTTGCACCGGCTACCAGAACATCGTCCGGGCCGTGCGCGAAGGCGCGCAGTCCATGGGCGCCTGACACCGACGTCCAGGGAATCCAACGCATGAACGCTCCGACTCCCGGCTTCATCGGCCAGGGCATCAAGCGCCGCGAGGACTACAAGTTCCTCACCGGCATGGGCCAGTACACGGACGACATCGTCCTCCCCCACCAGGCCTACGCCTGCTTCGTGCGCTCGCCGTACGCGCACGCGCGCATCGCGTCGATCGACACGGCGGCGGCCAAGGCCGCACCCGGCGTGATCGAGATCTACACCGGCGCCGACCTGGCCGGCGTGGGCGGCCTGCCCTGCGGCTGGCTGATCAACAGCATCGACGGCAAGCCGATGATCGAGCCCAAGCACCCGCTGCTGGCCGAGGGCAAGGTGCGCTACGTCGGCGACCAGGTCGCGGTGGTGGTCGCCGAGACGTACGCGCAGGCCAAGGAGGCCGCGCAGATGGTCCAGGTGGACTACGAGGAGCTGTCGCCCGTGGTCGACGCGGCGCGCGCCAAGGGCGCGGGCAGCGCGGTCCACGACGAGGCCGCCGACAACGTCTGCTACACCTGGGCGATCGGCGACAAGGCCGGCACGGACGCGGCGTTCGCCGGCGCGGCGCACGTGACCACGCTGGAGTTCCGCAACAACCGCCTGATCCCCAACGCGATCGAGCCGCGCGCGGCCAACGCGTCGTACGACCGCGCCAGCGACAGCTGGACGCTCTACGTCGCCAACCAGAACCCGCACGTCGAGCGGCTGCTGATGGCGGCCTTCGTGCTGGGCATCCCCGAGCACAAGCTGCGCGTGATAGCGCCCGACGTGGGCGGCGGCTTCGGCTCCAAGATCTTCCTGTACGCCGAAGAGACGGTGCTGGTGTGGGCCACGCGCAAGCTGGCCCGGCCGATCAAGTGGACCGCCGAGCGCAGCGAGTCCTTCCTGACCGACGCGCACGGGCGCGACCACGTCACCAAGGCCGAGCTGGCGCTGGACGCCAACGGCAAGTTCCTGGCGATGCGGGTGGACACGGTGGCCAACCTGGGGGCGTACCTGTCGACCTTCGCGTCGTCGGTGCCGACCATCCTGTACGCCACGCTGCTGGCGGGCCAGTACGAGACGCCCAAGATCCACGCGCAGGTCACGGGCGTGTTCACCAACACCGCCCCGGTGGACGCCTACCGCGGCGCGGGCCGTCCCGAGGCCACGTACGTGGTCGAGCGTCTGGTGGAGACCGCCGCGCGCGAGACCGGCATCGACCCGGCCGAGATCCGCCGGCGCAACTTCATCCGCAGCTTCCCCTACGCGACCCCGGTGGGCCTGACCTACGACACCGGCGACTACGAGGCGCACCTGGCGCGCGCGCAGGAGCTGGGCGAGGTGGCCGGCTACCAGCAGCGCAAGGCCGACAGCGAGCGCAAGGGCCTGCTGCGCGGCATCGGCTACTCCTGCTACATCGAGGCCTGCGGCCTGGCGCCGTCGAACATCGCGGGTGCGCTCGGCGCGCGCGCGGGGTTGTTCGAGTCCGGCGAGGTGCGCGTGCACCCGACCGGCAAGGTCACGGTCTACACCGGCAGCCACAGCCATGGCCAGGGGCACGAGACCACGTTCGCGCAGGTGGTGGCCGACCGACTGGGCATCCCGATGGACGACATCGAGGTGGTGCACGGCGACACCGGCCGCATCGCCTTCGGCATGGGCACGTACGGCTCGCGTTCGCTGTCGGTGGGCGGCACGGCCATCGTGAAGGCGGTCGACAAGGTCGTGGCCAAGGGCAAGAAGATCGCGGCCCACCTGATGGAGGCCGCCGACACCGACGTCGAGTTCGAGAACGGCGTCTTCAAGGTGGCGGGCACCGACAAGCAGGTGCCCTTCGCGCAGATCGCGCTGACGGCGTACGTCCCGCACAACTATCCGCTGGACAAGCTGGAGCCGGGCCTGAACGAGAACGCCTTCTACGATCCCACCAACTTCACGTACCCGTCGGGCACGTACATCTGCGAGGTGGAGGTCGACCCGAAGACCGGCGTGACGCGCGTGGACCGCTTCACCGCGTGCGACGACTTCGGCAACGTCATCAACCCGATGATCGTCGAGGGCCAGGTGCACGGCGGCCTGGCGCAAGGGTTGGGGCAGGCGCTGATGGAGCACGGCGTGTACGACAACGACAGCGGGCAGCTGATGACCGGGTCCTACATGGACTACGCCATGCCGCGCGCCGACGACTTGCCGAGCTTCAATGTCGAGACGGTCAAGGGCACGCCTTGCACCCACAACCCGCTGGGCGTCAAGGGCTGCGGCGAAGCCGGCGCGATCGGCTCGCCGCCGGCGCTGATCAACGCGATCTGCGACGCGCTGAAGGCCCACGGCGTCAAGGACGTGCCGATGCCGGCCACGCCGCACCGCGTCTGGGAAGCGATGCGGCAACAGAAACGCTGAAGACACGGAGAACACTGCACATGCAACCCTTCGCATTCCAACGGCCGGCCTCCGTCGCCGACGCGGTGCGCGCCCTGGGCGCCAACGACGATGGCCGCGCGCTGGCTGGCGGCCAGTCGCTGATCGCGGCCATGAAGCTGGGCCTGTCCTCGCCGGGCGAGCTGGTCGACCTGTCGCAGGTGGCCGAGCTGCGCGGCATCCGCGTCGACGGCGACCGCCTGGTGATCGGCGCGATGGCCACGCACGCGGCCATCGCCGCCTCGCCGGACGTCCAGCGGTTGATCCCCTCGGTGGCCGAGCTGTCCGGCGGCATCGGCGACCGCCAGGTCCGCACCATGGGCACCATCGGCGGCAGCCTGGCCAACTCCGACCCGGCCGCGTGCTGGCCTGCCGGCGTCCTGGGGCTGGGCGCCACGATCCACACCGACCGTCGCACCATCGCGGCCGACGACTTCTTCAAGGGCCTCTACGAGACCGCGCTCGGCCAGGGCGAGCTGATCACCGCGGTCAGCTTCCCCAAGCCCGAATGCGGCGCCTACGTGAAGTTCAAGCAGCCCGCGTCGCGCTTCGCGCTGGTGGGCGTCTTCGTGTCGAAGGGGCCGGCGGGCGTGCGCGTGGCGGTCACCGGGGCCGGCGCGGCGGTGTTCCGCGCGACGTCGATCGAAGCGGCCCTGTCGGCCGACTGGTCGCCGGCCGCGGCCGAGCGCGCCGCGGTGTCGGCCGCCGGCCTCAACACCGACCTGCACGGCTCGGCCGAGTACCGCGCGCACCTGATCCCGGTGCTGGCGGCGCGCGCGGTCGCTGCGGCGCATTGAGCGCATCGAGCACGATGCTGCCGGCGGACATCGACGCCACCGTCGCGCTGCTGACCGCCGGCGACTACCTGCCCGAGCGCTCGCTCGCCACCAGCGTCTTCCTGGCGCTGCGCATGCAGCGCCCCCTGCTGCTGGAAGGCGAGCCGGGCACCGGCAAGACCGAGGTCGCGAAGGTGCTCGCCGGCGGCCTCGGCCGGGAACTCATCCGGCTGCAGTGCTACGAAGGCCTGGACCTGGACGCGGCCGCCTACGAGTGGAACTACGCGCGCCAGCTCATGGAGATCCGGCTGGCCGAAGCGATGCCCGGCGGTGGCGCGCCCGATCGGGATGCGTTGGCGCAGGACCTCTTCTCGGAGCGCTTCCTGGTCGAGCGGCCCTTGCTGCGGGCGCTGCGGCCCCGCGACGCGGGCGCCGCGGTGCTCCTGATCGACGAGCTCGACCGTGCCGACGAGCCCTTCGAGGCCTTCCTGCTGGAGCTGCTGTCCGACTTCCAGCTGAGCATCCCGGAATACGGCACGGTGCGCGCCCAAGATCCGCCGATCGTCGTGATCACTTCCAACCGCACGCGCGAGATCCACGACGCGGTGCGGCGCCGCTGCCTGTACCACTGGGTCGGCTTTCCGAACGCGGCGCGCGAGCTCGCCATCATCCGGCGCAAGCTGCCCGGCATCGATGAAGCCCTGGCGCGGCAGGTGGTGGGCTTCGTGCAGCGGTTGCGCGGCGCGGACCTCTTCAAGCTGCCCGGCGTGGCCGAGACCATCGAATGGACCCGGGCGCTGATGGAATTGAACGCGGTGTCGCTGGACCCGGAAGTGGTGGGCAACACGCTGGGCGTGCTGCTCAAGTACCAGGACGACATCGCCAAGGTCCAGGGCTCCGAGGCGGCGCGGCTGCTCGAGGAGTTGCGCGCCGCAGCGCTCCAGGGCCGGGCCGGCTGACACGGTGTCCGAGGACACGGTCCCGCCCTTCGGCCCCACCCGGCTGGCGGACAACGTCGTCCACTTCGGCCGCGTGCTGCGTGCCGCCGGCGTGCCGGTCGGCAACGACCGCATCCAGCTGGCCCTGCGCGCGCTGCAGGAAGCCGGCCTGGAGCGACGTGAGGACTTCCGGGCCGCGTTGCGCGCCTGCCTGGTCGGACGGGCCGAGGACGGGCCGCTCTTCGACCAGGCCTTCCACCTCTTCTGGCGCGACCCCGACTTGTTGGGGCGCGCCATGGCCCTGCTGTTGCCGCGCGTGGAGGGCCCGGGCAAGCTGCCGCCGCCGCCGGAGAACCGACGCCTCGGCGCGGCGCTGTTCCCGAATCCGCCGACCGAGTCCCCGCCGCCACCGCAGGAGCGGATCGAGGTCGACGCGCAGCTGACCTTCTCCGACCGCGAGCTGCTGCGCAAGGCCGACTTCGAGACCATGACGCCCCAGGAGTGGGCGGCCGCCCGGCGCTTGATCGCGCTGCGCCCGAAGCTGCTGCCGAGGGTACGCACGCGTCGCTTCAAGCCCGCGGCGCGGGGTGAGCGCATGGACTGGCGGGAGATCGCGAGCGACAGCGCGCGGCGCGGCGGCGACATCACCCGGCTGGCTTGGCGCACGCACCGCGAGGAGACCGCCCCGGTGGTCGCGTTGGTGGACGTGTCGGGCTCGATGAGCCGCTATTCGCGCACCTTCCTGCATTTCCTGCACGCGCTGGCCGGCGCCGACCGGCGCGTCCACGCCTTCCTGTTCGGCACGCGGCTCACGGACGTCACCCGCGCCTTGCGGCGCCGCGACCCGGACGAGGCCGTCGCCGCGTGCGTGCATGCCGTGGAGGACTGGTCGGGCGGCACCCGCATCGCGGGTTGCCTGCACGAGTTCAATCGCCGCTGGGCGCGTCGGACCTTGTCCGGCCGAGCCACCGTCCTGCTGGTCACCGACGGGCTCGAGCGCGACGACAGCAGCCTGCTGGGCGCCGAGGCGGAGCGGCTCGCGCTGTCTTGCCATCGCTTGCTCTGGCTGAACCCCTTGTTGCGCTGGCGCGGCTTCGAGCCCAAGGCCGCGGGGGTCCGCGCATTGCTGCCGCATGCCGACGCGATGCTGCCGGTGCACGACCTCGACAGCCTGGACGCGATCGCCGACGCGCTCTCGCACCCGCCCTCGCGCCGACCGGCGTAGACTTCCGGCGGATCGACGGCGCGCTCGACCGAAGGTCGATGCCGCGACGTGCTCCCAGAAACCGAAAGCCCGGACGCCGCCCCATGCAACTCACCAGCGAACAGAAGCTTCCTGTCGACGTGCCCACCGCGTGGGCCGCGTTGAACGACATCGACCTGCTCAAGCGCTCGATTCCGGGTTGCGAAAGCCTCGTGGCGACCGGGGAAGGCGCGTTCGAAGCACTGGTGGTGGCGTCGATCGGGCCCGTGAAGGCGAAGTTCAAGGGGCGCATGCAGCTGGACGACCTCGACCCGCCGCACGCCTACACCATCCGCTTCGACGGCCAGGGCGGCGCGGCCGGCTTCGGCAAGGGCAGCGCGCGCGTCGAGCTGGCGCCCGACGCCGAGGCCGAGGGCGTGTGCACGGTGCTCAAGTATTCGGCCACGGCCAGCGTCGGCGGCAAGATCGCCCAGGTGGGCTCGCGTCTGGTCGACATGGCGGCCCAGAAGATGGCCGAGCAGTTCTTCGAGAACTTCCGCGCGGCACTCGCCGAGAACGAAGCCGTACGCGCCAGCGCAGCGACCGCGCCGGCAGCGGCCGACGATGCGGACGAGCCGGGCGGCCTGATGCTGCCCGGCGTGCCCGTCGACCTCGGCGCGGCGTCGAGCGGGCCCGCGGCGGGCTCCGGGGCCGCCGTGGTGGAGCTGGTGCGACCGACCCGGACGGCCGGCGACGCCGAGGGATCGGACGACACGGCATCCACGCCCGGCCACGCCGGCATGGGAAGCGCCGAGGCTTCACCGGGCATGGCGAGGAACACGCGGCCGTCCATGAGCGCGCAAGCCACGCCCGGGCGGCCGGCAGGCGGTGCTGCCGGTGCTTCGGCAGGCAGCGCCAGCGGCACGCGGGCGGGCGACACCGACGCGACGGCTGCGGGCGCCTCGTGGCTCGGGCGGCTCGGCGCCTGGTTCAGGCGCCTCTTCGGCGGGCGCTGATCACCGGCGGCTCCAAGCCACCGCCCCCGGCCGGCCCTTCGGCCGCCCGGGAATGCGCTCACCCCGCGGTGAACATGTCGCGCCAGATGTTTTGCGCCCAGGCGTTGGCATAGACCGCTTCGAGCTGGTTGGCCGCGGTCGACAGCCCGCCCGACCCCGCCACCGGCTCCATGGTGCGCTTCTCGGGCACGTAGCGATGCACGGAGGCCACGTGCACCACGTTCTGCGGGTCGACGAAGCTGTAGCACGTGTTGGCCATCATCTGGGGCACGGGCTTGCCGCCGGTCATCATCTCGACGATGGCCGCCGCGGCCGCCTTGCCGTGCTGGTTGGCCATGTGGCCGGACTTCGGCATGGCGGCCGCCGCCAGCGTCGCGTCGCCCAGCACGTGCACGTCCTTGACGGCCGTCGATTCCATCGTGACCCAGTCCACGTCGCACCAGCGGGCATTGGCGTTGATCAGCCCGGCCTGGCGCGCGATGTCGGCCGCGCGCTGCGGCGGGATCACGTTGAGCACGTCGGCGCGGACACGGTCGCCCACCTCGCTGATGGCCACCTTCCCGCGCGCATCGATCTCGGTCACGTTGACGTTCGGGCGGTACTCCACGATGCCCTTGAACTGATCGTTGAAAGCCCGCTCGAACAGCCCGCGCTTGGACACGATGGCTTCGTTGGCGTCCAGCACGATCACCTTGGAGCGCGGCTTGGACGTCTTGAAGTAATGGGCCACCTGGCAGGCGCGCTCGTAGGGCCCGGGCGGGCAGCGGTACGGAGCGCGCGGGACGGTCATCACGAAGACCCCGCCGTCCGGCATGGCTTCCAGCTGGCGACGCAGCGCCACCGTTTCGGGCCCCGCCTTCCAGGCATGCAGGATGGTCTTCTGCGCCTCGGCGTCCAGGCCCTGGACGTCGCCGTGCATGAAGTCCACGCCCGGAGAGACCACCAGCCGGTCGTAGGATTGGTCGGCGATCTTCTGCAGCGAGATGCGCTTGCGCCCGGCATCGATCGCGGTGACGTCGTCGTTCACGACGATGACGCCCATGGCACGCAGCCCGGCGTAGGACACCGCCAGGTCCTCGATGCGGCGCGCGCCGGACAGCACGAGGTTCGACAGCGGGCACGACACGAACTGCGCGTTGCGGTCGACCAGCATGACTTCCAGCCCAGGCCCGCCCCAAGCCTTGAGGTACTTGGCGGCGGTGGCGCCGCCGTAGCCGGCGCCGACGACCACGACGCGGCCGAGCTTCCGTGCGGGCGGCGCGCTGGCCGACATGCCGTCGCCGGGAAGACCGGCGCAGGCGCCGAGGGTGGACAGGGCGCCGGCGGCGCCGCCGGCGAGCAGCAGGCGGCGGCGCCGCGGGTCGATGCGGTTCATCGTCGTTTCTCCGGATCCTGGGCGGGCCGCGTCAAGGCTGCGGCTTCTGCTTCGAGAAGTAGTCGGCCAGCAGCGAGATCTGCTCGTCGCTGTAGCCCTTGGCGAGCTGGTGCATGATCGTCGCGGGGCGCTTGCCCTCGCGGAACGCGGTCATCTGCTCGATGAAGTAGACGCGCGACAGCCCGGCGAGCGCCGGCATGCCGGCACCGGGCACCGCGCGGCCGGCGGTGCCGTGGCAGTTGGCGCAATTGGCGGCCAGGTAGCGGGCCGGGTCGTTGGCGGGCGCTTGGGCCGCCGCGCCGGAAGCGGCGAAGGACAGCACGAGCGTGGCCGCAAGGGCGGCCGGGGCGGGCAGGCGCATTGGACTCGTTCCTCGATGTCTCGAACAAAGGATCTTCGACTACACGACGCGTGGCGTCGAGCTTCTACGACGGGCGCCTGAGCAAATCCCGCCTGCGCATGAGCGGCCGAAGCAGCTAGCGCCGGTGCGAATCCCAGCGAGCATGCCACGTCCGACGTTGCCCATGCATCGTGCGGTGCGGAAAGCCACGTGCGCGCAGGACGGCAACACGCGTCGCTCGCATGCCGCCCATGCGAAAAGGCCGCCCGAAGGCGGCCTCGTCGTCTCGCATCGAAAGCCGAGCGATCAGGCGGGCAGCACCTCGATGCCCGACTGCTCCTCGCCGCCTTCGCCCGCCGCGGGCGGCGAGGCTTCCGGGAAGCTCAGCACCACCTCGTCGTGGTCGTCCACGTCGACCAGCACCTTGCCGCCCCCCACCAGCTTGCCGAAGAGCAGCTCGTCGGCCAACGCCTTGCGGATCGTGTCCTGGATCAGGCGCTGCATCGGGCGTGCGCCCATCAGCGGGTCGAAGCCCTTCTTCGCCAGCAGCGCCTTCAGCGCGTCGGTGAAGACGATGTCGACCTTCTTCTCGTGCAGCTGCTCTTCCAGCGCCATCAGGAACTTGTCGACCACCCGCAGGATGATCTGCTCGTCCAGCGCCGCGAAGCTGATGATCGAGTCGAGGCGGTTGCGGAACTCCGGCGTGAAGAGCCGCTTGATCTCGACCATCTCGTCGCCGGCCTGCTTGGTGTCCGAGAAGCCCATGGAGCGCTTCTGCAGGTCGGACGCACCCGCGTTGGTGGTCATGACGATGATCACGTTGCGGAAGTCGGCCTTGCGACCGTTGTTGTCCGTCAGCGTGCCGTGGTCCATGACCTGCAGCAGGATGTTGAAGATGTCCGGGTGCGCCTTCTCGATCTCGTCGAGCAGCAGCACGCAGTGCGGCTTCTTGGAGATGGCCTCGGTCAGCAGGCCGCCCTGGTCGAAGCCGACGTAGCCGGGGGGCGCGCCGATCAGCCGCGACACCGCGTGCCGCTCCATGTACTCGGACATGTCGAAGCGCAGCAGCTCGATGCCCAGGATGAAGGCGAGCTGGCGGGCGACCTCGGTCTTGCCCACGCCCGTGGGGCCCGAGAACAGGAACGCGCCGATCGGCTTGTCCGGCTTGCCCAGGCCCGAGCGCGCCATCTTGATGGACGCCGCCAGCGCCTCGATGGCCTTCTCCTGCCCGTAGACCACGTTCTTCAGGTCGCGGTCCAGGTGCTGCAGCTTGCTGCGGTCGTCGGACGACACGCTGTGCGGCGGGATGCGGGCGATCTTGGCGACGATCTCCTCGATCTCGCCCTTGCCGATGACCTTCTTCTGCTTGGACTTCGGCAGGATCCGCTGCGCCGCGCCGGCCTCGTCGATCACGTCGATCGCCTTGTCCGGCAGGTGGCGGTCGTTGATGTACTTGGACGACAGCTCGGCCGCGGCCGACAGCGCGCTGGTCGAGTACTTGACGCCGTGGTGCTCCTCGAAGCGCGTCTTGAGGCCGCGCAGGATCTGCACGGTCTGCTCGACGGTGGGCTCCACCACGTCGATCTTCTGGAACCGCCGCGACAGCGCGTGGTCCTTCTCGAAGATGCCGCGGTACTCGTTGTACGTGGTCGCGCCGATGCACTTGAGCTGGCCGCTGGACAGCGCCGGCTTCAAGAGGTTGGACGCGTCCAGCGTGCCGCCCGAGGCCGATCCGGCGCCGATCAGCGTGTGGATCTCGTCGATGAACAGGATGGCGTTCGGGTTGGCCTTGAGCTGCTTGAGCACGGCCTTGAGCCGCTGCTCGAAGTCGCCCCGGTACTTGGTGCCGGCCAGCAGCGAGCCCATGTCCAGCGCGTAGACGGTGGCGTCGGTCAGCACCTCGGGCACGTCGCCCTGGGTGATGCGCCAGGCCAGGCCCTCGGCGATGGCGGTCTTGCCCACGCCGGCCTCGCCCACCAGCAGCGGGTTGTTCTTGCGGCGGCGGCACAGCACCTGGATGACGCGCTCGACCTCGGACTCGCGCCCGATGAGCGGGTCGATGCGGCCTTCGCGGGCGCTGGCGTTGAGGTTCTGGGTGAACTGCTCCAGCGCGCCCTGCTGCTGGCTGGCGCCCTCCTGCTCGGCTTCGGCCGGCTCTTCCTTGGGCGCTTCCTTGCCCTGGGGCGCCTTGCTGATGCCGTGGGAGATGTAGTTGACGACGTCCAGGCGCGTGATGCCCTGCTGGTGCAGGTAGTACACCGCGTGAGAGTCCTTCTCGCCGAAGATGGCGACCAGCACGTTCGCGCCGGTGACCTCCTTCTTGCCGTTGGAGGTGGACTGCACGTGCATGATCGCCCGCTGGATCACGCGCTGGAACCCCAGCGTCGGCTGCGTGTCGATCTCGTCCGTGCCGGGCACCACCGGCGTGTTCTCACGGATGAACTGCGACAGGTTCTTGCGCAGGTCGTCGATGTTGGCGGCGCAAGCACGCAGCACCTCGGCGGCCGACGGATTGTCGAGCAGCGCGAGCAGCAGGTGCTCGACCGTGATGAATTCGTGGCGCTGCTGGCGAGCTTCCACGAAGGCCATGTGCAGACTGACTTCCAGTTCCTGCGCGATCATGCTTCCTCCATCACGCACTGCAGCGGATGCTGATGCTGGCGTGAATAGCTACTGACTTGCTCGACTTTGGTCGATGCGATGTCGCGCGGGAACACGCCGCACACCCCACGGCCTTCTCGATGCACCTTCAACATTACCTGAGTCGCTTTCTCTCGACCCATACCGAAAAACTTCTGGAGCACGGCGACGACGAACTCCATCGGCGTGTAGTCGTCGTTGAGCAGCAGCACCTGGTACATCGGCGGTGCCTTGGTGCGTGCCGCCTGGCGTTCGACGACGGTCGGCTGATCCTGTTGAGTGGGCATACGAACCTATTCTAACCAGGTCCCAATACCCTGTAACAGGGAGCCCGGACCACCGACTCGACCGTTCGGACTCCCGACAGATGGGGCTTCCGATGTCCGGTTCAAGCCAGCCCCTGACCGGGCGGTCGAGAAATGACGAGTGAGTTGTCGCTTCCGCCCCACTGCCCGAAATCTTGACGCCTCCCGGGAAGCGGACAAGAATCCCTCGCGCGTATCGGGGGATTCCTGATGCGGGGCCAGACCAGCCGCGCTCGATCGAAAGGCGTGGCGGCAGCGCCCGGCCGGTCGCGAGGAGGCGGCCGGCACGCGGGGGAGCTCGATCGCCCAGGAGCCGACACGGCGCGTCCGTGCCCGGCGAACGGCCCGATGCTCTGATCGGAACGTCTCTAGGGAAGTCAGTGGGTATGGCAACGGGTACCGTCAAGTGGTTCAACGACGCGAAAGGCTACGGTTTCATCACCCCGGACGACGGCGGTGAAGACCTGTTCGCGCACTTTTCCGCGATCCAGATGAATGGATTCAAGACTCTCAAGGAGGGTCAAAAGGTCCAGTTCGAGATCGTCCAGGGCCCCAAGGGCAAACAGGCATCCAACATCCAGTCCGCCTGACGCGGGCGGACCCGACTGTCCAAGCAAGACGCCGGCCCGAGGGCCGGCGTTTTCAATCGTGCAGCAGTTCCTCCATCAGCCGCCGCACGATCGGCAGCGCAGGCGCCTCGGCTCGGCCGGCCAGCGTCACCAAGCCGAAGCGTGCGGTCGCCGAAAGCGGCGGGTCCATCGCCAGTTCGACCAGGTCGGGGGCGGCCGCTCGGATCGCCAGAAGCACCGCGTCGCTCTGCCGCACCACGTCGACCAGGCTGGGGATTTCCTCGCAGCGCAGCGTGACGCACTCGATGGGGTGCGCTTTCGGGCCGTAGCATTCGACCAGCGTCCTGGCCACTTCATCGCTGAGCGGCGTCGACGCCACCGGAAAGCGCAGGATCGCATCGAAGCGCAACGGCTCTCCGGTGCCCGCCAGCGGATGCCCCGGGCGGCACATGAAGGCCGCACGCATCTGCACGAGTGAGGTCACTCGCAAGTCGAGCGCCGGCGAGAGCGAACGGGCGTCCAGCGCGAGCGCATCCAGTCGCCGCTCGCGCAGCGCCTGAACCAGCCGCTCGGTGTTGCCGCGGGCCACGTCCAGATGCACTCCGGGATGTCGCGTCGCCATGAGGCCGAGCAAGGGCGTCATGAGCATCGCGCCCGGCCCCGAGCCCATGCCGATGCGGACCGTGCCCGCGAGGCCTTCGCGCATGCGGCGCCCGCTGGCCGCCAGTTCGTCGGCGTCCGACACCAGCTGGCGGGCACGGCGAAGCACCTCCCGTCCGAAGGGCGTCAACTCGCTGCGCCGACCGACCCGGTCGAAAAGCGGTTGCCCGAGCTCGTCCTCCAGCGCACGGACGCTGCGACTGAGCGCAGGCTGCGTGAGAAAGAGCGCCTCGGCGGAGCGGCTGAACGACCCGGTGTCGGCCAGGCTGATCATGTGCCGCAGCTGTACCAGGGTCATCGCGCCTGTCGCCCGTCATCCATTCATTCGACTCATGCTAACCCAAATGACAATGCATTAGACGTTTGATCGTCCTGTTCATAGGATCCAACTCGCCCCGGTCGTGATCGGTCGGCAAGCGCAGGCAGGGCGACCGTATCGCCCGACGCATTCACATGAGACGCCCCGCGTGGCGCAGGAGTGGAGATGAACGGGATCATGAAACGATCGTTGGCCCTGCTCGCGGGGCTGCTGCTGGCTGGCGGCGTGCTGGCCCAGTCCTACCCGGCCAAGCCGGTCGGCTTGATGGTCCCGTACCCGGCGGGCGGCCCGTCCGACGCGATCGCGCGCATCCTCAACAACGCGCTCGGCAAGGAGCTGGGCCAGCCGGTGGTGGTGGAGAACCTGGGTGGCGTCAGCGGCGCGCTGGGAGCGCAGAAGGTCCTGACCGCGCCCGCCGACGGGTACTACGTGTTCCAGGGCTCGCCGAACGAGGTGATCCTTTCCCCGCTGGTCAACTCGGCAGTCAAGCTCAAGACCGAGGATTTCCGGCTGGTCCATCCGGTGGCGGACGCGGTGATGGTCTTCGTCACGCGCAAGGACCTCCCGGTCAACACCGTGGACGAACTCTTCGCGCTGGCCAGGAAGTCGGCCGACAAGCCGCTGACCTACGGCAGCGTCGGGATCGGGTCGCTGTACCACCTGATCCTGGAAGAGGCCCAGGCGATCACCGGCACCAAGCTCGTGCACGTGCCCTACAAGGGCAACGCGCCGCTGCTGCAGGACATCGGCGGGGGACAAGTCGACTTCGCCGTGCTGGTCTACAGCGCTGCCATGGGCGCCCTGGCCGACCAGGGACGCCTCAAGGTCATCGGCCAGCTCGGTGCCCAGCGCTCCGAGTTGCTGAAGAACGTGCCCGCGGTCAACGAGGGGCAGGCGCTGAAGAACTTCGCCTACAAGATCTGGACCGGCTTCATGGTGCCCAAGAGCACGCCCGAGCCGGTGGTGCAGCGGCTGCACCAGGCGGTGACGAAAGCGCTGCAGGACCCAGCGGTGCGCTCGCAGCTCGCGCTGCAGACCCAGGTGGCTTCGGCCCCGATGACGCTCACCGAATCGGCGAAGTTCTTCGAGGCCGAGACGGCGCGCTACCGCGCCATCGCCAAGCAGATCAACCTGCAGCCGCAATAGCCCATGGCGCTGCAGCTTCGATACATGCGTGAGCATGCTGGCGAGTTCATCGGCCTGCGGCACGACCTGCATCGCCACCCGGAGCTCGCCTTCCAGGAGCACCGCACGGCCGCGCTGGTGGCCGACATGCTCGAGCAGTGGGGCTATGCGGTCGAGCGGGGCATCGGCGGCACCGGCGTGGTGGGAACGCTTGTGCGCGGGACTGGGGATCGCCGGCTGGGCCTGCGGGCCGACATGGACGCCTTGCCGATCATGGAGGCCTCCGGCGTCCCGTGGGCGAGCACCCGTCCCGGGTTGATGCACGCCTGCGGCCACGACGGCCACACGGCCATGCTGCTGGCGGCCGCCCGCTACCTGGCCGAGCACGGCCGCTTCAGCGGCACGCTGCACCTGATCTTCCAGCCGGCGGAAGAAGGCGGCGGCGGCGCGTTGCGCATGATCGACGACGGCTTGTTCGAGCACTACCCGTGTGACGCGGTCTTCGCCATGCACAACATGCCCGGCGTCCCGCAGGGCCGATTGGTGCTGCGCGACGGTCCGACCATGGCGTCGAGCGACTACGCCACGATCACGCTGACCGGGGTCGGAGGACATGGTGCCGTGCCGCACAAGGCGGTGGACCCGGTCGTGGCTGCGGCCAGCCTGGTGATGGCCTTGCAGACCGTCGTGTCGCGCAATATCGACCCGCTGTCGGCCGCGGTGGTGACGGTGGGCGCGCTGCATGCCGGCCAAGCCAACAACGTGATCCCCGCCACCGCCACGCTCGAGGTCAGCGTGCGGGCACTGGACCGTGAAGTACGCGCCACGCTGGAGCGCCGCATCAAGGCGCTGGTGGCCGCGCACGCCGAAAGCTTCGAGGTGGCGGCGCACGTCGATTGGCGCGCGGGCTACGCGGTGCTCGTTAACTCGCCGGCGGAGACGGACTTCGCGCGCGAAGTGGCGCTGGAGCTGCTGGGCCCGCACTGCGTCACGCTGCAGGGGCCGCCGCTGACCGGCAGCGAGGACTTCGCGTTCATGCTGGAACGGGTGCCGGGCAGCTACCTGCTGATCGGCAACGGCGACGGCAGCGACGGCCATTCGGCCGGCGGCTGCATGGTCCACAACCCCGGCTACGACTTCAACGACGACAACATCGCGATCGGTGGCGCCTATTGGGCGCTGCTGGCCGAGCGTTACCTCGCGACCACCGGGGAGCGCACGACGCGTTAGCATCCAATCTCGTGCAGGAGAGCGTCGGGTAAGGCCCGGCCACCGAAGGCGAAAACTCCCATAAACGCTCAGGTTCCGTACTGCACACCCACATCGCCGTCTGGAGAGCCGCCCGCTGCGGGCGCACCGAAGGAGCAAGGCCCGGCACGACGTGCCGCGGCTGAATCTCTCAGGTACCAAGGACAGGGGGAGCGGCAAGCGCACGACCGGATATCGGTCGCGCGTCCAATCCGTTCTCGGGAGTCCGACATGAAGGTGATGGTTCTAGGCGCGGGCCTGCTCGGCGTCGCATCCGCGCATTTCCTGCGCCAGCAAGGCCACGAGGTGGTCGTCGTCGATCGGCAGGCCACGCCGGCCGCGGAGACCAGCTTCGCCAACGGCGGCCAGATCTCGGTGAGCCACGCCGAGCCCTGGGCCAACCCCGGCGCGCCGCTCAAGGTGCTGCAGTGGCTGGGCCGCGAGGACGCGCCGCTGCTCTTCAGGCTTCGCGCCGATGCCCGCCAGTGGCGCTGGGGCCTGCAGTTCCTGCGCGAATGCACGCCCGCCCGCACGCGGCACAACATCGGCCAGATCGTGCGTCTGGGCACGTACAGCCGCGACGTGCTTCAGCAACTGCGTCGCGACCTGGGGCTGGCCTACGACGAGCGCACGCAAGGCATCCTGCACTTCTACACCGACCAGAAGGAGTTCGACGGTGCCGAGGCGCCGGCTGCGCTGATGCGCGACCTGGGCTGCGACCGGCGCGTGATCTCGGCCGACGAAGCCGTGCGCATCGAGCCGGCGCTGCGCCACATCCGTCCGCGCCTGGCCGGCGCCACCTACACGGCGGAAGACGAGTCCGGCGACGCCAACCGCTTCGCGCGCGAGCTGGCCCGGCGTTGCGAGGCCGACGGCGTGCGCTTCCTGATGAGCCACACCGTGACGGCGCTGCGCGAAGCGGGTGGGCAGCTCGACCACGTCGAGGTCACGGACGCCGAAGGACGCTTCCAGCGCCTGCGCGCCGATGCCTACGTGCTGGCCATGGGCAGCTTGTCGCCGCTGCTGGCCGCGCCCTTGGGCATCGAGTTGCCGATCTACCCGGCCAAGGGATACTCGGTGACGATGCCGGTGAAGGACGCGTCCATGGCGCACGAAGTGTCCTTGACGGACGACGAGTACAAGCTGGTGTTCTCGCGCTTGGGCGATCGGCTGCGCATCGCCGGCACGGCCGAGCTGAACGGTTACGACCGCAACTTGAACCGCGTGCGCTGCGAAGCGATCGTGCGACGCGTGGAAGAGCTGTTCCCCGGTGCGGGCGACAGGGCCCAGGCGCAGTTCTGGACGGGCTTGCGCCCGGCCACGCCCAGCAACGTGCCGATCATCGGCCGGTCCAAGCTGCCCAACCTTTACCTGAACACGGGGCACGGCACGCTGGGCTGGACGCATTGCTGCGGCTCGGGCAAGAGCGTCGCGCGCATCGTCAGCGGATTGGCGCCGGAAGTCGATTTCGCTTTCACGGGCATGGACGGCGCGGGGCGAAGGGCGGTCGCGTCGGGCGTGCCGAGGCGCGACGCAGCGGCGGAGCGGGCTGCAGGCGCGCCTTGACGGGCAAGTGTCCTCATGAGGGCGCGCGTCCCCAGGAAGGCACGCGCCGCCAGGAAGGCATGCGTCTCCAGGAGGGCATCAATCACCGCGGACGCGTGTTCACTGGCAGGCACAGCAGCGCGGTGCCCAGCGCCAACGCCACGTGCAGCCCATACAGCAGATCGAAGTCGGCGCGCACCAGGCCGACGTGGCCGAGCAGGCCGACCGTGATGGCCACGCCCAGCGCTCCGCCGATCTGGCGCGTCGCCTGGTTGACCGCCGTGCCGACCGCGTAATGCTCCGCCGGCAGCCGGCTGACCGCCGCACCGGACAGCGACGGCAGCACCAGGCCCACCGCCACGCCGCTCATCATCAGCCCGGGCAGCCAGTGGCGCAGGTAGTCGGGCTGCGCGCCGGGCACCCACAAGAACCACAGGCTGCTGCACGCGTACAGGACCGAGCCGCCGACGAGGAAAGGCCGATGACCCAGGCGGGCCGCCAGCCTGCCGGTGACGATGGCCGTCGGGATCACCAGCAGCGGGCCGGGCGTCACCGCCAGGCCGGCCAGCGGCAGGCCGTATTTCCACACGCCGATCATGAAGAGGAAGAAGCCGAGGAACATCATCGTGAACGCGGTGCCGAACACCAGCGTTGCCGCATTCACGTAGCGGTAGGTGCGATGGCGGAAGAGCGACGGGTCGATCAGCGCGTCGGGTCGCGTGCGCGCCCACGCCACGAACGCGAGCCCGGCCAGCACGCCGCCAGCGGCCACCGCGACGATCCATGTCCGGCTCCAGCGGGACTCCCCGGTCTCGACGATCGCCAGGACCAGCGCACCGACCGCCGCCATCAGCAGCAACAGGCCGACGACGTCGACGCGGCGGGACTGCGTCGGCTTCACCGCTTCCTGCACGGTCGATCCGCTGCGCCACAGCGCCCACAGGCCGATCGGCACGTTGATGTAGAAGGCCCAGGGCCAGCCGGCATGCGCGGTCACCCAACTGCCCAGGCTGGGGCCCAGCGCGGCCGCGAGCCCGCCCACGGCGCCCCACAGGCTCACGGCGACCGCGCGCCGCTCGCTCGGAAAAGCGGCCAGCACGATGGACAGCGACGCGGGCGTCAGCAGCGCCGCGCCGATCGCCTGCAATACGCGGGCCGCGACGAGCCAGCCGACCGTGGGCGCGAGCCCGCACGCCGCCGATGCGAAGACGAACACGGCCAGGCCCAGGCGGAAGACGCGCCGCCGCCCGTGCACGTCGGCCAGTCCGCCGGCCGGGATCAACATGGCCGCGTAGACGACCGTGTAGCCGTTCAGCACCCACGAGAGCTCGGCGGCGGACGTGCCCTCGAAGCTGCGGCGCAGTGCATCGAAGGCCGCGAACAGCATGGTCGTGTCCAGCGAAACGAGCAGCGCCCCGCTGCTGGCGATCCAGAACGCGGGCCAGGGCGAAGCGGCGGGTGCCGAAGTCGCTGGCTGGGGCGACACCTGCGCTGCGGTGACGGCCATGCCGTCCGCGGTCTTCATGGTCGAGCTCTCCGTATGATGAACATCATATTTCTTGGTGCAGACGATCGCGCCCCATGCGACACCCGGGGTGGCTAATGACGGGAGCCGCGATCGTGGCGCTCGATCAGCGTCCGACAGGTTTGCGCGAGGAAGTCCCGACCAGCCTTGCCCCCGAGCGTGCGGGCCAGCTGCAGGGCGCCGACCATCGTGGCGGTCACCGCTTCGGCTTCGGCCGGGGCGGCGCCCTCGGGCAGCGCCGAGCGCACGAGCTGCACCAGGGCGGCGACACGGCGGCGGGCCTCGTCGCGCACCGCATCGTCCTGGCGCGTCATCTCGGACGCCAGCGCGGCGAGGATGCAGCCCTCCTCCACCCGCTCGATGTGGCTGTGGTGGAGATAGGCCCCCACGAGCGCGCTGAAGCGCGTGCCGCCCTTGCGCACCCGTCGCTCCGTCGCCTCGGAGATGGCGGCGAGGTTGTCCCGGCCCGCGCGTTGCATCGCCTCGACCATCAGCGCAACGCGGGACTCGAAGTGGGCGTAGAAGCCGCCGTGGGTGAGGCCCGCCTCCTTCATGATGTCGGCGACTCCGACCCCGCGGTAGCCGCCCCGGCGGATGGCCCGTGCGGCCACATCGACGATGCGTTCGTGGGTCAGTTCCTTGCGCGTGGGGGCGGTCGACATGATGGTCATCATATTATGCGCATCATGCCGGCGCATCAAGTCGACCCCCGAAAAACAAGAACCCCAGTCGAGTGAACGATCTGGGGGTTCCGAGCGAAACGGCCCGGGGCGTCCGCGGACGCCCGGGAGCTTCGATCACATGTGCTCGATCATCACATGGAAATCGCACCTAAGTCCGCGTCGCATAACGCTCCGGCCCCGCTGGCACCCTCCATCTCCCGTCAAAGGACCCTCCATCGGGAATCCTCCAACTTTCATAGGTGGGGCCAGATGCACGTTTGTCACTTGGCCGAACACTGAGCAGGATCATCGCCAATGTAGCAGGCCTCCCCTTGCCTTCAAACGGCTGCATCTGCGCACTCGCCACAACGTTCAGTCCGGAGCAACCCAGTCTTCCACCCTCAGTCCTTCGACGCGCTGGAACTCGCGGGTGTTGTGCGTTACCAGCGTCGCGCTCTCGGCCAGAGCGTGGCAGGCGATCCATAGATCGTTCGCACCGATCGGCGTGCCGGCGTCCTTCAGACGCGTGAACTGCTCGGCGTAGTGCTCGCAGATGGCAGGGCCCGCCGGATACAGCACCGCCACTTGTCGGGCCAGGGCTTCCAGCCGGCGAAGGACCTCCGGCTTCCTCGTGCTGCGCTCGGCGCCCTTCAGCAGTTCGGCCCAAGTCACGAAGGACATGCACAGCCGGGCATCCTCCGGCAGCGCATCGACCCGTTGCGCGATGGCGGGCGGCTGGTTCTTGATCAGGTAGATGAGGACGTTGGTGTCCAGCACATAGATCACAGTGCCTCGCGCTCCTGCAGCGGCTGTTGCCGGGCCCGCTCAGTCTCCAGTGCTGCGATGAAGGCCACGTCCGCCTCGCCCACGGCGCGCAGGGCATCGAGCAGCGCCGCGCCGCGTTCGGCCCGCAAGGGATGGATCACCAGATCGCCCGACTCGTTGCGAGAAATGCTCACACGGTCGGTGTCGAGCCGGAACTCCGCAGGAATGCGCACCGCCTGGCTGTTGCCGTTGTTGAAGACTCTGGTCGTAAGCGTTTCCACGTCGCACTCCGTGTGTGTACGTCGATGTGTGTATTTTCGCCCGGACACCGCCAGAGCGCAACTACGCCCAGAGACCCTGCCGGTGCACGCCCAGTGACTTCGCAAGCTTCGCGACGTTGCGCCAAACAGCCTTGGGGGCCACGCCCTCGTTCGCGGCGGCTTCCTCCACGGCCATCACCACCAGGGGCACCGGCGCCTCGTCGAGCAGGTGCGTCAGGTGGGCCGCGTAGCCCTTCGGTACGCTGCCGCTGACCAGCGCATGGCCGAGCGTGTCGGTCGGCACCTCCTGGACGTAGCTCACGCTGGCGTTCTTCGCCGCCATCCACAGGCCCCGCTTCCGAGCGCGCGCTGCCTGGCTGGGCGGATCGAGGTCCAGCCCCAGCACGGCCAGCACCTGGGCGACCCGGTTGAATCCCAGATCGCTCAGCGCGCCCGCTTCCAGGCCGACCAGCGTCTGCCGCGAAAGCCCGCTCAGCTGCGCAAGCCGTGACTGCGTCAGTCCCAGCGCCTCGCGCCGCTCGCGGATGATGGTGCCCAGGTTGGAGAGGTCCACAGCTTGGCCTGAAGCCTTGTCGAATATTTTGGACATTCTAGCGCCTCCGGACCGCACCCGCCAGGCGCTCGCCAGCGGCGCCGCAGGCCGCTCGCTGCCCACAGCCGTGACAAACGTGCTCGCTGTCGGGCCACTGCGGGAGCTCGATTCCATCGATCAGTCGACGGCGCCTCGCTGCAACGGCTTCGATTTGCTCCCGCGACATCAAGCGGACCACTCGTGCGGCCGGCGGCGCTGAGTGCCGGCCAGGGAAGAGGACGAACGCCTCGTCAGACACTCGAACACGGAGTTCGTCCTCAACGGCCACCCGCTGCGCCGAGAGCTGGATGACATCCGACGTTCTCACCGCTGGGGCCAGACCGCGTCTTCAGTTCGACCAGCACGACCACACCGGTCGGCAGCCGATAGGCCCTGTCCACCCTCGCCACGATGGGCCAGCGGCTCTTCGACCTGAACTGCGCCTCCACGCAGATCAATTCGGCGTCCCGCAGAGCGGCCGGTCGGTCCCTCCACTCTGCAACGCGTGCGCGGTGACGCCGGAACAGGTGCCACGCGACTGCCAAGGCGACAGCCAGGAGCAGCACCCACGGCCACATCGGCTCGAACCTCATGGTCGACGCCTTGCCGACCATCGCCGCCAGCCATGCGCCACGAAACCCAGGATCCACCTAGTCAACCCTAGCAGTGGCGGGCAGTGCTGCAGAACTGTGCAAAGGCGGGGTCCGGCCGCATAGTAGGCCGCCACCAGGCGTCGCCCCCAAGGCCGCGGCCTCAGGACCGTGTCCCTGAAGTCGCGCAGCGAATCGGTCTGCCAGGCGTCTCCGAAGACCATCGTCGCGATGAAGCACCGCTCCCCTGATCGTCGCGCCGAACCGCCACCTGGCGCTGAGGCGCGCCGCCCCTGCAGTTCGAAACGCGCATGGGCAGCGATACCCCTGCGGCGGGCCTCTTCCTGCGATGGGCTTCGACGCGGCCCGTGGACGGATTCGAGAACCACCAGGCGTTCACACCGTCCCATCTTCGCCAGCTCGGACGCCCCAACAGCGCCGTCACCGCGCCGTGCCTTCCCGGTCTTCATTCCGTGATCGCCGGCTGGAACACGCCGTTCGTCACCGCAGCGGCCTGCTGCACGTCAGGCTCCTTCGGGACCTTGATCGTGTCGGGCGTCTTCAGGCTAGCCATCGCAAACACGCCGTGCTGCGCCAGCAGACCGTCGTAGGCCAGCAGGCGCAGACGGTTGACCCGCTTTCGCCCCTGCCGAAACTGGCTCAGTTCATCGAACAGGCGCGGGTTCTCCTCGCGCGAGAGCTCGAACACCAGCCGGATCGGTCGAAGGGCTCCGCGTTCCTGCGCGCTCATGCACCACCCCCTGGTGCACGATCCGAAGGCGCCGGCGTCGCGAGCGACGTCATCGCGTAGTTCTGCCCGGCCAGCTGGAAGCCCCTCACGTTCGCGTACAGGGGCTCCTTCACCTCGTGGATCCGGTGCTTGGGGAAGGCTGCCTTGACGGCCTTCTTGAAGAGGAACGCGCCGCCGCCGACGAGGATGATGTTCTGCAGGCTCTCGGGCGTCTCGATCCACTGGCGCATCGTCGACACGGCCTGCTGGGCCACGCTCTCGGCGATGGGCAGGTGCCGCTTCATGTCGTAGGGCTTCTGGAAGATGACTGGCGCCTTGCCGGTCCGCAGGGCGAGGTCGATGGCGTCGTAGTCGCGGTAGGGTGTCCCGATGTCCTTCGAGATCTCGGCCGCCATCAGGCGCAGCACATCGGACATTCCGCGGTTGATCGAGTGCGACTGCTTCTGCACCAGCCGCATGCCGCGGCAGACCAGCCAATCGAAGGTCCTCGATCCCGGGTCGATGACCAGGCTCTGCTCCGTGCCGATCGAGGCCATCTTCTCGTGCTCGGCCGCGTAGTGGACGAGCGCACCCTGCGGCTGCGCCACCGCCAGTGCCTTGCGGACCCTGATGGTCCGTCCCGCCCCAATCTCGTGGCTCCCCGTCATCGCCTTTTCGAGTGCCGCCTTCTTCAGTGCCAGCAGCGCGACGGGCAGCCCGACGACGAGCAGATCGATGTGCGGCACCTTCATCATCGACAGCGCCCCGCGCAGCAGCGCCATGTACTCCGGCGACTCGGTGTACTCGTCGTGCAACTGCTTCGCGCGGAACGTGTCCGCGGCCAGGTGAATGTCCGGACCCACCTCATAAAACAGGGAGCCGACAGGGATGCAGACCGTCTTGCGCTTCTCCGCTGCAGGCATGGCCGACGTGTCGGCGCTCGAGGGATAAGCGACCGATGGGAAGCTGGCACATCGGATCTCGGCTCCCGAGATGCCGGTGACGAATTTCGTGTTGCCCGATCCGACATCCACGGCTCTGACGATGATTTCCATGCAGTTGCTCCTTGGCGCAGTTGACTGCCTTGAAAGGCTGATCAGCGTCGCTGCACCGGGCCGCGTTCTCCACGCTCAATGGCCTCGAATCGGCGCGTCTTTCGACTTCAGTGCCAATGCAGGATCAGCGGGACTGCATTGCAGCGACAGAAGGCGCCCCGCGGCTCGCCATGAGGCCGTTCGCAGGGCGCACTTCTGTCACCACGGTCTCACCTCGCGCGGGCCTTTCAACCCCTGTCCAGTTCGGCGAGCGCGGACAGGCTGCAGACGCGCCAGCCAGACCGGCAGCCGCGCGAGGTACCTGAGGCGGCAGCCTTGCCTGTCAACCCCGCGCCGTTGCTGGCGATCCGGGCCATTGCCACGCTAGATGGGCCCTGCCGCCGAATCTCGCGCCGTCAACTGCCTGCCCCAAGGGCCGCTCGATCAGGGGTCTTGCGGCGGGCGCTGCGCATGCGGCCTTGACCGTGGATGGCGTCGCGGTTTCCACTGTGGGCTCCCGAGGGCTCCTGGCCCGCTCCGTCCTCTCGAAGAAGACGAGCATTGCAGGCGTCGCAGTCGTTACCTGCCTCGTGCCTTCAACCGAAGTTCCCGTCCCGAACGGGTGGCGCGACCGGCCTCGACCTCCAGAAGGATCGACGCCGCGAGCGTGCCGAGTCATCCACCACCGCAGTGATCTGCCCGGTCCTTGCCAGCCGCATCCCCGCGATGACGGCTGGGCGCTCCAGAAGCGCACCGGCGCAGCAGAACCCCGTGGCGGCACCTGATGCCGCGCACCGTTCCCGCCAGCCCTTGAGCACGCGCGCATGACGCGCATCGCGCGGCGTGATGGCCTCCATGAGGCTCCCCGCACGACCCTCGCTCATCAACTCGACACCGCCCTGGACTCTCGGTCAGGGGTGGACCCATGCGAGCGGCCGGCGCTGCACACCAGGCCTGATCCACCGAATGACCCGGGGCTCGACCCTGGCGTCGATGTCGCACCCAGCCCCGAGCGGGGTGGACATCACCCTTGTCGTCGCGTCGCAGAAATGCGCAGACGGCCTGGATCAACGTGTTCCATTTTTAAGTCTGACCGAGCTGACCAGGCCCCTCGCCGAAGACCATGAGGAGCCCGGACAGCAAAGCCATGGGTGGGTGTGGCGCTGCAGAGATCGGCCGCCGCACCGACGTTGCACACGATCTCCATCGCCGTGGGCTTGCCAGGAATCGGCCCCGGGGATGTCCAGACGGATTCCTCCAACTCCGGTCCTCCCGACCGTTCATCCACCGGCGCGCTGTTCGGGCAGTCCGCCACCTTGCAGAAAGCCCACCATGTCCCGTATCCGCCGTGCAGAACCCTCGCGCCGCCGCCGGCAGGCACCTCTCTCCCTCAACGACCGCCGCAACGACCCGCGCAATGGCTCCACCCTGCCCCCCTCACCCACCCGCCCATCCAGGAGCTCCTCGATGACCTCGGCCAGCCCAGGCCGCTTGCATGGCCAGGACTCGCCACGCCGCCAGAACTGGGCCGGCAAGTCGCCCCAGCAGGTGCTGGCCATGTACCCGCCGGGCAGGACGCCCGTGAACCGGGTGGTGGACGTGCTGATCGAGCTGTTCAACCCGCTGCACACCGCGCTGGAGAAGACCGTGTCGCACAAGACGCGCTACGAGCGCGCCCACTTCCTGCGACGCTTCTTCCGCGAACTGCACACCGACGCCGGCTTCAAGCTGGCGCCCGATCCCCGCAACCTGGGACAGCGGCATGTCCAGGCGATGGTGAAGGTCTGGCAGCGACGGAAGCTTTCGCCGGGGACGATCCAGACCTACCTGAGCTTCCTGCGCGGCCTGGCGATGTGGCTCAACAAGCCGGGCTTCATCCGCAGGCCCGAGCACTACGGCCTGACGCCTGACGAATACGAGCGCCACGAGAACGCCCAGCGCGACAAGAGCTGGAGCGGCAACGGCATCGACGTGGAGGCCTTGCTGGCCCAGGTCTCTGCCTACGATGCCCGCATCGGCGCGTCGATGCGCCTGATGGTGAAGGTCGGCCTGCGGCGCAAGGAGTCGGTGATGTGCCGCCCCTACGCCCACGTGCATCCGTTCGAGGAGACAGGCCTGCCCGACGAGCAACGGGAGGCGGATCGGTATCTGTGGACGAAGGGCAAGGGAGGCCGTGCGCGCTGGCTGCCGCTGGCCACCGAGGAGCAGCAGTCGGCCATCGCGCATGCCCGCAGCGTGGTCAGCGGCCATGACGCACACATGGGGGCGCCGGATCGGGACCTGAAGTCCAACCTCCGTCGCCTGGACTATGCGCTGCGCAAGTTCGGCCTCACGAAGCGCAAGAGCGGCACCACCGGGCACGGGGCGCGGCACGACCACCTTCAAGGCCAGTATCAGGACACGACGGGCACGCCCGCGCCGGTGCGTGGCGGTGGGCCTGTCGATCAGGACCTCGACCGCCAGGCGCGGCTGCGTGTGGCCCGCATCGCGGGCCATGCCCGCCTGCGCTCGGCCGGCGCCTATTTAGGTTCGTCCGCGGTTATGCGCAGCAAGGGCCGCAAGCCGAGCGATCCACCTATGACGTAGGCCGTCGCGACCGCGCATAACGCTTCCAAGATCGTCCTCCCCGGTGGCCGCTGTGGCCGCCGTCAACGAGGAGACGATCATGGATTCGCTCAACTCCAATGGGCCCGGCGCGCTGGCGCTGGAGCCGCTCTGCCAAGGCGCTGCGCAGGAACTGCTGATGCGCAGCTACACCATCCGCACCGTCAATCGCTACAAGCGGGTGTGGAAGCAGCTGGCCGACTTCGTCCGCGCCCAGGGCCTGCCTGCCGAGTACACGCGTGAACTGGCCCTGCGTTTCGAGCAGGCGTACGGCGTTCGCGACGGGGAGGTGCTCAAGCTCGGCCAACAGTGGCGGCGGCACCTGGTCTTCGGCATCAAGGTGCTCGACGACTTCGCGCGCACCGGCACCATCAGCCGCTTCGTAGTCGAGACCACCGGGCTTCGAGTACCGGCGGGCATGCACAAGCCCCTGCGGGAGTACGAGCAATACGCCAGGGAGCGGCGGCATCTTCGGCCCACCAGCCTGGCCGAGCGGATGCACAACATCGCGGTCTTCCTGGACTTCCTGCGCACTCGCGGCCTGGAGACGCTGGACGCCCTGCAGGCCGAACACCTCAGCGCCTTCGTTCAGACCCGTACGGACTGGAAGCCGAGGACCGTAGCGTGCGTCTCGTCCAGCGTGAGGCTGTTCCTGCAGTTTCTCTTCATGCGCGGCGCCCTGCCGCGCGACCTCAGCGCTGCCATCCCAACCGTTCGACTGGCCAGCAATGCCAAGGTGCCGTCGGCGTGGGAGCCAGAACTGGTCGAGCGGCTGCTTGCTGCCGTCGATCGCAGCTCGCCGAAGGGCCGGCGTGACTACGCCATCTTGATGCTCGCCTCGCGCTTGGGTCTTCGCCTGGGCGACATCAAGCGCTTGACGCTCGATCAATTGCACTGGACCACGTCCACCATCGAGATCGTGCAGAACAAGACGGGGGAGCCGCTGGTGCTGCCGCTGATCGAGGAGGTCGGCGCCGCACTCATCGACTACCTGCGAGCTGGGCGACCGCCGGTCGAGCACCGGCATCTGTTCACCAACCTGACGCCACCGTTCTCGCCGATCTGCCAGAACGACCGGCTCCACCGCGTCGTGGCGTACTGGCGGGAACTGGCCGGGATCAAGTTCAAGACCCCGCAGCGTCAGGGACTGCACTCGCTGCGCCGTACGTTGGCCACCCGGCTGCTCGGGGCGCAGACGCCGTTTCCCGTCATCTCGGCCGTTCTGGGGCATGCCTCGCCGGCAACGACCTTCATCTATGCCAAGGCCGACGTGGAGACCCTGCGCATCGCGGCCATCGATCCGGAGGAGGTGTTCCATGGCCACGCCTCGTAAGCCCGTGACATTCACCGGCAGCAGCCCCCTGGCTCCGCTGATGGCGCAATACGTTCAGGAGAAGCGAGCCTGTGGCTATCGCTTCAACCCCGCCGCATCCAGCCTGCGCCGACTCGACGCCCACCTGTGCAGCCAAGGCTTGCAGCAAGTCGAGTTGCCCAAGGCCGCGACCGCATCCTGGCTGGCCAAGCAGCCGCACGAGACCGGCAAGACCCAGCGCGCACGGGTCAACCTGGTTCGCAACTTCGCCTTGTTCATGCGCCGACTGGACCTTCCTGCCGACGTGCCTGATCACGCCGTGGGCGCCAAGGATTCGAGGCCATTCCTGGCGCGCGTGTTGACGCACGGGGAAGTGCGCCGCTTGCTCGAAGCCGCCGACCGGATCGAGCCGATGGCGTCGACTCACCTGCGCCACATCGTGCTGCCGGAGCTGCTGCGCGTGCTGTACGGATGCGGCCTGCGTCTCGAAGAGGCTCTGCGCCTGCGCATGCGCGACGTCGACCTAGTCCAGGGGGTGCTGCGCATCAACGACACCAAGTTCCGCAAGGACCGCCTGGTGCCGCCGGCCCGGCCCCTGGTCGTTCGTCTGCAGAAGTACGCGGCCGCGCTGGGGCCTCGTTCGGACGACGAGTACTTCTTCCCATCGCCTCGCGGCGGCCGGCTGGACGGCGGTGGCGTGTACCGCAATTTCAGGGAACTGCTGCACCGATGCGGCATCGGCCACGGCGGCCGCGGCGAAGGGCCTCGACTTCACGACCTGCGCCACACCTTCGCGGTACATACCCTGCTGCGCTGGTACCGCGAGGGTGCCGATCTGCAGCCCAGGATGCCGGTGCTGGCGACCTACCTCGGGCACGCCTCGATCGACGGCACCCAGGACTACCTGCAGATGACCGCCGAGCTGCATCCGGAGATCGTCTCGCGGTCGGACGCGGCCTACAGCGACGTCATTCCACCCAGGCCCTGGAGGTCGTCATGAAGCCGACCGACCTCTCCTTGCACGTGACGAACTACCTCACGCGCTACCTCGCCGGCCAGCGCAACCTGAGCCCGAACACGATCAAGGCCTACCGCGATGTGTTCACGCTGCTCCTGCGCTTTGGCCGCGACGGACGCGGCATTGCCGTCGAGCGCCTCTGCCTGGCCGACATCGACGTGACCTTCGTCGAGGCCTTCCTCGATCACCTGTCGCAGGAGCGGAAGTGTTCAATCCGCACACAGAACCAGCGGCTGGCCGTGCTGCACGCATTCTTCCGCTACGTGCAGTCGGAGGTGCCCGAGCGGATGCTGCAGTGCCAGAAGATCATGGCGATGCCGCTGCGGCGCCATGTCCAGGTGCCGGTGGCCTACATGTCCAAGGACGAGCTGACTCAGGTGCTGGCGCATCCCGATCCGACCACGCCGGCCGGGCGGCGCGACGCGGTGATGCTCAGCGTGCTGTACGACACCGGCGCCCGGGCGCAGGAGTTGATCGACCTGAACGCCCACGATGTGCGTTTGACAACGCCGGCCCAGGTCAGGTTGCTGGGCAAGGGGCGCAAGGTTCGCGTGGTGCCTTTGATGGACGCCACGGCTCGGCTGTTGCGTGAACACCTGCGGGAGAACGATCTCGATCGGCCCGAGCGAGGCCACCTGCCGGTGTTCCAGAACCGCCAGGGCGGGCGCTTGTCGCGGTCGGGCCTGCGGTACCTTCTGCACTGCCACGTGCAGGCCGCCCGGTCGGCCGTGCCCGGCTTCACGCAGAAGATCAGCCCCCACAGCATGCGGCACACCAAGGGCATGCACCTGCTGCAGAGCGGCGTGTCGCTGGAGATGATCCGCGACTTCCTCGGGCACGTGGATGTGAAGACGACGCAGATCTACGCCCGGGCGAACCTGGAGATGAAGCGGCGCGCTTTGGAGAAGGTGGCCGGCGAGTCGCCGTCGCCAGCGTTGCCATCCTGGCAGCAGAGCAAGTCTCTGCTCGACTGGTTGCGCTCGCTATAGCCGCGCAGAGTAGCTTGTCAGTCGGCGGCCAGGGCATGGATGATCGGGCAACTGCCCGTGGCCGCCCCCGTATCGCATTGGCGCAGCAGCGCCAACAAGGCCTTGCGCATCGCCTTCAGGTCGGCGAGCTTCTCTTCGATGACCTGCAACTTGTGCCCGGCAAGCTCGCGTGTTTCAGCACAGGCGCAGGCCTCGTCCAGCTCCAGCATGCTGGCGACTTCCTCCAGCGTGAAGCCCAGCACCTGCGCGCGCTTGATGAACCGTACACGCTTGATCGCCGCCGGGCCATAGCGGCGATGTCCGCTCGCCGGTTTGTCCGGTTCAGCCATCAAGCCGCGGCGCTGGTAGTACCGGATCGTCTCGACGTTCACGCCGGCCTCGTCGGCCAATCGCCCTATCGTCAGCTCGCTTGTCATCTGGACCCCTTGACTCCGTACCATGGTACGGACTCTAGACTTTCCGACATCAAACAAGTTCACCCGGTGTATGGCCACGTTCAAAGCAAGAGGTTCACTGCTCGCCGGCGCGTTGGCCGCCGTCGGCGCGTCGGTGTGCTGCGTCGGTCCGCTCGTGCTTTTGACGCTGGGCATCGGCGGTGCGTGGATCTCCAACCTGACGGCGCTGGAGCCTTTGAGGCCCTGGTTCATCGCTGCGACGCTGCTGTTCCTGGGTCTGGCGTTCCGGCGTCTGTACCTGCAGCCACAGGTCTGCGAGCTCGGCGCGGCGTGTGCCGAGCCGATCGTCCTCAAGCGGCAGCGGCTGATCTTCTGGCTGGTGACGCTGGGGCTGCTCGCGTTGTTGTCGGTGCCCTGGTTGGCGCCATTCTTTCTGTGAAGGACCTACCCATGCGCCATTTGATTGCCGCAGCACTCGTCATGCTGATGCCCTTGGCTTCGCTGGCTGCGCCGCCGCAGACCGCCGTGCTCGACGTGCAGAACATGACCTGCGGGCTGTGCCCGGTCACGGTGAAGAAGTCACTCGAGAAGGTGGCCGGTGTGAGCCAGGCTCAGATCGACTTCGCGAAGAAGACGGCCACCGTCACGTTTGACGCCGACAAGACCAACGCAACGGCACTGGCGAAGGCCACGACGGATGCTGGCTTCCCCTCGACGGTGAGGAAGTGATCATGGCTGACCCGGAACTGGAATCGGTGCTGACATGCCCGGCGTGCGGCCACGCCAAGCGTGAGGTGATGCCGACCGACGCGTGCCAGTTCTTCTACGAGTGCGAGCACTGCAAGACCGTGCTGCGGCCGACGGCCGGCGACTGTTGCGTGTTCTGTTCCTACGGCTCGGTCAAGTGTCCGCCCGTGCAGATGCAGCGCGGGTGCTCGAGCTGTAGCGCCTGAAGGCCACGACCCGCGCGGCAGTACTTCACCCGCGCCGGCGGGGCTGCGCGCACGACATCAGCCGGCCGGCGTCTGGGTAGGCCGGCTGAATGCGCTTGGATGGCTCCTACACCCGAACCGTCCCGCGTAGATCAGCGGAGTTATGTTGAGTCAGACGCGACCTCTCGCATGTCGGGCGTGAGCGCAGCGGGCTTTCTGCGCATAACCGCGGACTGGCCTAAATAGGCGATATGGGCAGCTGCACATATCGCCTACATCGGTGCGATCCGGCGCTCGCCTTCAGGGAGCCGCGACCCGGCCCAGGGCGAGACCGGCAAGCCCGGGCCACAAAGCATCGGGGACGACGGCGACACGGCTGCCCCGGTCGCCTGAGCCGGCCCGGCCCGGGCCGGCCCTGCGTTCAGGCGCAGTCGGGCGCCTCGGTCCGTGCTGGATCGTTGGCGTCGACCTTCTCGCCACCCGTCGCCGGGGCATCGGCGTGCGGCTGCACGCGCAGGCAGTCGGGCAACCAGCCACGCCCGGCGAGCAGTTGTTCGGCCTGCGCCACCGCGGCATCCTTCTTCAGCGCCGCGAGCGGGCCTGCCGCCTTGGCGCCGGCCACGGTGTGCACCACCTCGACCACCCTCGCCTTGGACACGTGCTGAAGGTAGGCCTTCCCCGTCGCCGACCACCATCGCGTCATGTCCAGGCCGAGGGCGCGGGCCAGACCGTCATTGACTGGTCGGCCGGTGTCGGTGCCGGTGATGCCGTTCACGGTGGACGCGACCAGGAAGGTCAGCAGCCGCTGCACCGTCTGCGGCGGCTGCCGCAGCATCCAGTCGAACACCGCGTCGGATTCCTTGGGCAGGTGCTCGATCCAGGCGATCCGGTCGGCTTCGATGCGCTGGGCCGCCGGGCTTGCCTCGATGTCCTCGGCCGCGCCCCGCAGTTCGTGCTGGTTGCCGGTCGCGCTGATCGCCAGCAGGTTGGGCAGTCGGTAGGCGCCATGGAGCGGGTCGGCCAGCAGCTTCAGTGTCAGGTGGGTCGTCAGTGCCGCCAGCGCAACCTCGGGTCGGTCCAGCAGCTCTGCCTGGATCGCGGCGACGCGGTGTGCCGTGAGGCGGCGCATGAGCTTCTCGGAGTGCACGGGCCGTGCCGTGGCGCCGGCTGCCGATGGATGCGACTGCAGGGCCGGGAGCCCCGAGCCGGGCGCAGGATCCGCGCCGTCTTCCGAGCCGCCTCCAACGGCCGACTTCTGCTCGGCAGCCTTGGTGATGGCCTGCGCCAGATCGGTCCGATCCTCGGGCCGGATGAGACCTGCCTTGATCGCGGCACGGCCGTCCGCGCCCACATGCAGCACGCACCCGGCGAGCGCCATCCAGGCCACGGGCCATTCGGTCAGCGCTTCCAGTCTCGCCTTGCGCTCTTCCTCCAGCCCATCGGCCTCGGACTCCAGGGCGAGGAAGGCACGGTCGCTCGACGCGTCGTCCTCGTCGGCGGCGTCGTTCGCCTCGCTGGCGCCGCTGACGCCCTCGCCGGCATCGCCATCGCCATCTCCGTCGCGGTCCACCAGCGCGTCCATCTGCTCGTGCAGGGCAGCGATGCGCGTGTCCAGCGCCTTCAGCGCCTCGGCTTCCTCGGGCGTCGGAGCGCGGCGGGGCTTGCGCAGTTCGCCGTGCTTGACGTACTCGTCGTAGGCGAAGCGCGGACGGATGTCGACCCACTTCCAGCCTTCAGACAGCAGTTGCTTCGCGCGCTTGCCCAGCTTGTCGGCGGCGAGGCGCTCCAGCAGGGCCGGGTCCAGCAGGTAGGCCTTGCGGTCGTTGTCGCTGAACAGGTCGCGGCGCAGGGGTCCGCCGGCCTTCTCGTAGGCCTTGACGGTGACGAACCGGGCCAGAGGGTCGGCGTCCGATTCGATCTCGCCCCGGGTCAGCAGCTGCCGCAGATGCTCCGGGCGCTGGTTCCAGCTCGGCAGACCGGCCCAGGCCTGCTCCTGGCGCTGGTGATCGTCGACCGAGGCCAGCACCATGAGGCAGTCCAGGCCGATGCCGCCTTCCCGGTACAAGGCCATCAGCCGGGGCGAGACGGTGGCGAGCTTCATGCGCCGCTTGACGATGAGCGGCGTCACGCCGAAGGCTGCGGCCACGTCCTCGACGGACTTGCCCTGCGCGAGCAGTCTGGCGAAGGCGGCGAACTCGTCGGCCGGGTGCATCGGCACGTGGAAGCAGTTCTCGGCAAGGCTCGCGATGAGCGCCTTGTCGGCCGGCACGACGAGCACCGGCACGGGGTAGTTGTCGGCGATGTCGCCCTGCTGCACGAGCAGCGTGAGCGCGGCGAGCCGCCGCCCGCCGGCGCAGACCTCGTAGCGCCCGCGCGCCGCCTGGACGACGACGAGGTTCTGCAGCACGCCGCTGTCCTTGATCGACGCGGCCAGTTCCGGCAGCGACATCGCGGGCGCCGTGGCACTGCGGGCCTGGTGGTCCTCGGACAGCGCCAGCTTGTTGAAGGGAACGAAGGTGCGAGGGGACGCCTCGATGATGGCGTCGACCTCGGCTTTGGAGAATTTCATGAGGCACTCCTGATCGGTTGCATGGCAGGCCGATGGCCCACCATGCAGTCAGGATCCCATTGAGGCCGTGCGCTTCAAGGGTGGCGAGGCGCGCTCGCCAATGGTCCGGTCATGACGCCGGACCGGGCGCTGGCAAGCCTACGATTGCCTGCCTGACTTCAGGGCTCCCAACCGCTCCACCACCTCGCGCTTGCCGACCCCGCGCAAGGCAGCGATGGCCGCGAGGTTCTTGCCTCTGGGGCGTGCCTTGCCCTGCTCCCAGGCATAAACGCTCTGCCCAGATGCGCCGACCAGCAACCCGAAATCCGCAGCCGACAAGCCCAGGCGCTTGCGATTGCTGGCCATGCCGGAGGCTCGGAACCGGAATCTGTCGGCGCCGTCCATTTCCTCGACCGCAGGTGGCGATGGCGGCCGAGCGGGCGTGGCGCGCGCGGACTGCCGCACGGACCGCTCCAGATCGCTGACCCTGCGCTTCAACGCGGCGCTTTCCGCGCGCGCTGCCGCGAGCGCCTTTCTGATCGAATCAACCTCGCCGCGCAATTCCTTGCGAGCCAGACGAACGATCTCGGCCTTGAGCACGGATGCAATGTTGGGCATCCAAGGATTGTGCCAAGGACCCGAGGAAGACCGGGGATCATCGCTGTACGCGTGGAAACCGTCAGGACCCGTGTCGCAGTTCAAAGCGACCGCTTTCCGGCGTTCAAGTCAGCGAGGCCGCTGTCCCTGGATGACCCGGAAGAGACATAGGCCGTCCCGATCTCGCCGCCCTGAAGCTGCCGGTCGGGCAACCTCCCAGTCACCCGTAGGAGGCCCCGAGACCAAGGGAACACGCCGGCTGGCCGTACTCAAGGACATTGAGGCACGGAGCGCGGCTTGAGACCGTGCGGCTCACCCCACCGGGAGCCCATCGTGCGAGCCACGGCGCAGCAGCCCCAGCGGGTTCCCGATGGCACCCTGGTCGCGATCCATGCTCACTCGATCCACTTTCGATCTCCACTTTCGCGGCGCAGACGACGACCGCGAGCACGACGTTATCGACCGGCGCATGCATCCGGGCCGGCGCGACGCAACAGGAAGTACGCGACTGGCGATGGCGGGCGCGGCGGTCGTGCGTCGGGTACCAGCGATCGTTTGCGTGAAGGACGGCATGCAAGTCCGCAAGGTTAAGACATGGTTTGCGCGGGGCGGGTCGGAGCGGAACGGATACGCCAGTTGCTCGGCAAAACTGTGGGGGACCGGATCACCCTCAATGCCGACCGGACCAAGCGCCGCGTCGGGCCGATGGAAGGTTCGGAAGCAGTGGTCCCAGACCAGCCAGAACTCGCCGAAGTTGACCTGGGCGTCATTGAAGCGCTCCCGATGGTGCCAGCGGTGGACTTCGGCGACACCGACGAGGTAGCTGAGCGGCCCCAGGTAGTCCAAGTTGGCATGCTGGAACGCGAGGTGCATAGCGAGGATTGCCAACCACCCGCCCAGAACTTCGGCAGGGGTGCCGAGCAGGCCCAGCACCAGCAGCCCCGGGCCGGCCATCAGCGCCGCGTGGATTGGGTGCCGACGCTCACCGTTCAGCCAATAGAGCCGGCGCGGTGAGTGGTGGATGCTGTGCAGCCGCCACAGCACACCGTAGCGGTGGCTTAGGCGGTGCATGACGTACAGAGACAGGTCCAGCGGCAGGCCGGCCAGGAACACCTGTGCCAGATACGGCCACTCGGTCGGCCACCGAACGCCTTCCCGCTCCACCGAGGCCCGGAGCAGGACAAAGCCCATCACCGCACCGTGCATGACTGCAAGGTTGACGATGGCGTGAGCAACGTCGGCCGGAAAGTCGCGGTCCCGCACTTGCCACTGCAATTCGAAGGGGAACCAGCGCTCGAGCAACGCCACGGCCGCTAGGCCGCAAACGACCAGCGCTATCAGCCATGCAATCGGGTTGCCCATGGACGGCGCCCAAGCCACTCCGACGATGACCGACGCCATCAGGGCGGGATACGCCACGTACCGGACCGCTAAACCAAGCCATCGCAACCCCCGTTCGTTGCCGGGAGTGTTGCCAGGGGGCCCGGTGCGGGCGCTTGAACAAACCTGCTACGGAGGGGCAGCTTGACTCTGTACTTGCTGCAGGGTTTCCAATGGGGGTCGTTGAAGGTGTCCTGCTGTGCGCGGGATCGCAAAGGAGACGAGTGAGCTGCGACGATGAGCACGACCTCGACGCCAGCCGGGCGGCCGACCGCCGCATCCTGTGGTGGGTGCTGCTGATCAATGTCGGCCAATGCGTGGCCGGCGTGGGCGTCGGGTTGTGGGCGGCCTCCACGGCGGTGATCGGCGCCGCGCTCGACAACCTCGCCGACGCGTCGGTCTATGGCGTCAGCCTGTACGCGGTCGGCCGCGCGGCATCGATCAAGGTGCGGGCCGCGCGCTTGTCTGGATGGCTGTTGATCGGGCTGGCGGCGATGCTGGCAGTAGAAGTGCTGCGCCGCTTCTTCGGCGGCGAAGCGCCGATAGGCCCCGCGATGATGGCGATGGCCGCCGTCAACGCCGCGCTGAACATCGTCTGTTTGCGCCTGCTCAAGCGTCACCGCGGGGAGGACGTCAACTTCAAGGCGTCCGCCATCTTTACGAGCAACGATTCGATCGTGAACCTGGCGATCGTGCTGTCGGGCGCGCTCGTGATCTGGTGGGGATCGAACCTGCCGGACGTCGTGCTCGGCCTGGTGGTGGCCGCCATCGCCGCCAACGGCGGCCGGGAGATCCTGGCCGAGGCTCGCGAGGCCGCGGAGAGAGCGGACGCCAAAAAAGCGTGACGATCGTCAGACGATGCCGGATGGGCACTTGACTCTGTAGTCACTACAGGCGGTTAAATCGAACTCCGAAGCGAGTGAAAGTCGAGCGATGCAGACCGAACAAGTTCAAGACACAGGTGCGCCACTGCGCTCCGATCAAAGCCATCCCGTGCCCTCGCCAAGCTTGCGGACCACGGCCTTCCGCGTTGCCAACATGGACTGTCGCAACGAGGAAGCAGCGATCCGGGCCCGGTTGTCCCAGCTTCCCCAGGTCGGGTCACTCTCGTTCGACCTGCCTGCCCGCAGGCTCGTTGTCGAGCATGAGCTGCCCGATCCCCGGCCCCTGCTTCAGGCCTTGACCGAGATCGGCATGTCCACTTCGTTGGAAGCCGAAGGCACGGTCGCCGGGGGCTACGCATGCGGCTCCGCTTGTTCTGCGGCCTGCGGCGGCAGCGTCGTGAGCTTGCCTTCGACGCATGTCTTCACGGTGCCGGACATGGACTGCCGCAACGAGGAAGCGGCGATCCGAGCCCGGCTGGAGCCACTGGACGGGGTCAACTTGCTGGAGTTCGACCTGCGAGCGCACCGGCTGTCGGTGGTGCACACCTTGCCCTCCGCCGAGCCGATCCTGAAGCAGTTGCGGGCGCTAGGCATGTGCGCGCACCTGGGCAACACCACGGAGGTGGCACCACCCTCGAGCCCCGACGCGGACGCCGCTTGCGGCCCCTGCGGCAAGCCCGAACCGTCGCTGGTGTCGGTGCCTGCGGCAAGCGGCAACACCACGCAGTTCCTGATCACAAACATGGACTGCCCGACCGAGGAGGCGCTGATCCGCAAGCACCTGGGCAAGCTCGACGCGATCGACCGGCTCGACTTCGACCTGATGAACCGCCGGCTGGCCGTGCAGCACCGCCTGGGCGATCCCGCACCCGTGCTCGATGCGCTGCGCGAGATCGGCATGCAGGCCACCGTCGAACGCGAGGCCGGGGCCAGCCCGCAGGGACGGGCCACCTATCTGATCGAGAAGATGGACTGCCCTACCGAGGAGGCGCTGCTGCGCAAGGCCCTCGAAGGCCTGCCGGGCGTGGCAGCGCTGCAGTTCGACCTGATGAGCCGCACGCTGACCGTCAGCCACTCGCTCGACGACGCGTCGCCCATCACGGCGGCCATCGAGCGCCTGGGCATGGCGCCGGTCCTGCGCGCCAGCAGCCGGCCCGCGCCGGCGGTGACAAGCGAGTTCGGCAGCGGCATCTCGAAGAGCCAATCGCTGCGCATGGCCGCCGCCGGCGTGCTGGCGATCGGTGCCGAAGTAATGGCTTTCTCCGGCATGGGTGAATCGTCGCTGCCGGTGGTGGGCGCCTCGCTCGCGGCCATCGCCCTGGGCGGGATCGAGACGCTGAAGAAGGGCTGGATCGCGCTGCGCAGCCGGTCGCTCAACATGAACCTGCTGATGACGGTGGCCGTCATCGGCGCCGCGCTGATAGGCCAATGGCCGGAAGCCGCGGTCGTGATCTGGCTGTTTGGCATCGCCGAGATGATCGAGGCGCTGAGCCTGGACCGCGCCCGCAACGCGATCCGCAAGCTGATGGACCTGGCTCCCGAAACGGCGCTCGTGAAGCAGCCCGACGGCCGCTGGGAAGAGGTCAAGGCCGAGACCGTGCCGCTCAGCGCACTGGTCCGCGTGCGCCCCGGCGAGCGCATCGCGCTCGACGGCGTGGTCGTCTCGGGCGCCTCGGCGGTCAATCAGGCGCCCATCACCGGCGAGAGCATGCCGGTGGAGAAGAACCCCGGCGACACCGTCTTTGCCGGCACGATCAACGAGCGCGGCACGCTCGAGTTCGAAGTGCGCTCGCGCAAGGGCGAAACCACGCTCGACCGCATCGCCCGCTCGGTGCAGGACGCGCAGGGCCAGCGCGCGCCGACACAGCGCTTCGTCGACCGCTTCGCGAGCGTCTACACACCGGTGGTCTTTGCGCTCGCGATCGCCATCGCCGTGATCCCGCCGCTGTTTTTCGGCGGCGGCTGGTTCGACTGGGTCTACAAGGCGCTGGTGATGCTGGTGATCGCGTGCCCCTGCGCGCTGGTCATCTCGACGCCGGTCACCGTGGTCAGCGGCCTGGCGGCGGCGGCAAGGCGCGGCATCCTCGTCAAGGGCGGCCTGTACCTGGAACAGGGGCGCATGCTGCGCTCCGTGGCGCTGGACAAGACCGGCACCTTGACGCACGGCCGGCCGTCACTGACCGAGACGGTGCCGGTGGCCTCGATGCCGCGCGAAGAAGTGTTGCGCGTCGCGGCGAGCCTCGACGCCTTGTCCGAGCACCCGGTTGCCACCGCGATCGTCAATGGGTATGGGGACCGGCCGCACGCCACCGTGCAGCGCTTCGAGGCCTTGGCCGGTCGCGGCGTCAAAGGAGACATCGACGGCCAGACCTACTACATCGGCAACCAGCGGCTGGCCACCGAGCTGGGAGTCGCGACCGAGCCGGTGCGCACGCTGCTGGAGCAGTTCGAAGCCCAGGCCAAGACCGCCGTGGTCCTTGCCACGGCCCAGCAAGCGCTGGCCGTACTGGCGGTGGCTGACACCGTGCGCAACAGCAGCAAGCAGGCGGTCGCCGAGTTGAAGCGGCTCGGCGTGGAGCCGGTGATGCTCACCGGCGACAACAGCAAGACGGCCCAGGCCGTGGCGGCGCAGGTCGGCATCACCGATGCACGCGGCGAGCTGCTGCCGCACGACAAGCTGGAGGCCATCGAGAAGCTGGCGGCCCAGGGCCCCGTGGGCATGGTCGGCGACGGCGTCAACGACGCGCCTGCGCTGGCGAAGTCGAGCATCGGGTTCGCCATGGGCGCCGCCGGCACCGACACCGCGATCGAGACCGCGGACGTGGCGCTGATGCAGGACGACCTGCGCAAGCTGCCCGAGTTCATCGCGCTGTCCCGCAGGGTCGGCGGCATCCTGAAGGCCAACATCACGTTCGCCATCGGCACCAAGGCGGTCTTCATGGTGCTCGCCTTCACCGGCCATGCCAGCCTGTGGCTGGCGATCCTCGCTGACATGGGTGCGAGTCTGGTCGTCGTCTTCAACGGACTGCGCCTGCTGGGCCGTTCGGCACCCACCGATGGCCGTGGTGCCGGCTGAGCGCGGCGTGCGCCTGGGCTTCGCGCTGGCGGGCCTGGTGCTGGCCGCCGACGTGGCGACGAAGGCCGCGATCGTCGCGTGGGTCGAGTACGGCGCGGTCCACGAGTGGCTGCCGATTCTCAACATCGTGCACGTGCTCAACCGCGGCGCGGCGTTCAGCTTCCTGCACGATGCGGGCGGCTGGCAGCGCCACTTCTTCATCGCGATCGCAATAGCGGCGTCGGTCTTCCTGATCTGGATGATCCGGCGGCCCGGTACGTCGATCATGGAGCGCACGAGCTTCGGACTGATCCTCGGGGGCGCCTTGGCGAACATGGTCGACCGCCTCGTGCGCGGCGCCGTGGTGGACTGGATCGACTTCCATTGGGGCCCGCATCACTGGCCGGCGTTCAACATGGCGGACGTCGGCATCAGCATCGGTGCGGTGCTGCTCGTGGTTCACGAGGTCTTCGGCAGGAAGCGGCTGCGCGAAGCGAATGGATGAACTCGACGCATCGGGCCGGCCGTTGCTGGTCATGGGCCGAGGTTGGGCCGTCTACGCCGGCCCGGTGGAGCCCGGCCGGCTGCACCGGCACCAGGCGACGCAGTTGGCGTGGTGTTCGCTCGGCACCTTGCGACTGGAAGGCGCATGGGGCGTAATGGACAGTCCGGGGCATTTCCTGCCCGCCTCCGTACCGCATCGGCTCGTGGCTGCGCAGCCCTTGCGCATGGTGTTCCTCGATCCAACCGTGCTGGGGCATGAGGCTGCCCGGAGTCTCCCGGAGAGCGCGGCCGCGCTGACAACCATGCAGGTCGATGTTCTGGAGGACGAGCTTGACCGCTGGTTGCAAGGCGAGGACCTGGCGCAAGCCCACCAGCCGCCGGACTCTCGCACCGACGACGACCCGCGCTGGACGAACGTGCTCGCTTGGCTCGAGCAGGCGCTCGAGGCGTCGGTGAGGGTCGAGGACGCCGCCGGAGTGGTGGGCCTGTCGCCTTCCCGCTTCATGCATTGGTTCGCCGAAGCTTCAGGCCTGTCCTTTCGCGCCTACGTCCGTTGGCTGCGCCTGCAACGTGCCGTGCGCACGCTCTCGGACGGGTCGACGCTTACCGAAGCAGCGCACCTGGCCGGCTTCGCCGACAGCGCCCATCTGACACGCACCTTCGTCGCCACCTTCGGCGTGCCCCCGGCGCCATTGCGCGGGGCACGCATCGTTTGCGCCGACCACGTCACGCCACCGCTCACGCCGCGCGGGCTGTCACTTGTCGAAACCTGCTGAGCATCGCTCGAACCGAACATGGACTTGATGCTGCTGGGCAAGGCGATCGTGCTGGGCATCGTGGAAGGTCTGACCGAGTTCCTGCCGATCTCGTCGACCGGCCACCTGATCCTCGCGTCGTCGTTGCTGCGCTTCGATCACCATGCCGCGCAGGTGTTCGAGATCACGATCCAGTCCGGCGCGATGCTCGCCGTGGTCTGGCACTACCGGGCGCAGTTGACGGCCACCGCTCTCGGTCTGACCACCGATCCTGCGCGCCGGCGGTTCGCGCTGAATCTGTTGGTTGCCTTCGTTCCCGCGGCCGTCTTCGGTCTGCTGTTCGGTTCGCTTATCAAGGGGCACCTCTTCAACCCGACCACGGTGGCCGTCACGTTTGTGCTCGGGGGCGTGGTGATCCTGCTGGTGGAGCGTTCGCAACGCAAGCGCCGTCCCGGCGCCTCTCGGCGCCCGGACATCGGAACCGTGGACGACCTGACCCCGAGAGACGCGCTGCGGATCGGTCTCGTCCAATGCGCAGCGTTGATCCCAGGGACGAGCCGGTCCGGGGCGACGATCATCGGCTCGATGCTGCTCGGGCTACCGAGACAGGTGGCCACCGAGTTCAGCTTCTACCTCGGCATCCCCACCCTCTTCGCGGCGGCTGCCTACTCGACGTGGCAGCACCGGGACGAGTTGCGGATCGAGGACGTGCCGCTGTTCGCCATGGGTACCGTCGTAGCCTTCATCAGTGCGCTGGCTTGCATCCGCTGGCTCATCCGCTATGTCTCGACCCACGACTTCAGCCCGTTGGGCTGGTACAGGATCGCCTTTGGTGCACTGATTCTGTTGAGCTCGGCCTCGGGGTGGAAGTCTTGGCCGGGGTCTTGATCAACTCTTTCCACCGCAAAAGGCGCGACATGTCGCTGACTCGCATGCTTGCAATTCCACTTGGCTTTTGGGCGCTGGTGGTTTCCTTCGGCGCTGAAGCGCAGGCAGTCGGAAGCAGCGCGCCTGCATTCGAGCTTCCCACCGCCGGCAAGCCGGTGCGTCTGGCGGACCTGAAGGGTCAGGTCGTGTACGTCGACTTCTGGGCCTCGTGGTGCGTTCCGTGCAAGTTGTCGTTTCCGTTCATGAACGACATGCACGCCAAGTACGGGCCGCTGGGCTTGACGATCGTCGCCATCTCGGTCGACCGCAAACGCGAGGATGCAGACAGGTTCCTACGCGCAACGCCCGCCAGGTTCGTCATCGCATACGACGCGGAAATGAAGGTCGCGGACCTGTACCAGCCGAAGGGCATGCCCACCTCCTACCTGATCGGCACGGACGGCAAGGTGCGCGCCGTTCACGGCGGCTTCCGCTTGGACGATCGAGAGAAGATCGAGAAGGAGATTCGGGCGGCTCTCGGTGTCGCTCGCAAGTAGGCGGAAGCGACGACGACCTTGCGCGGCGCTGCCGAGGCCGTCAACTGTCGGCGGCAACCGTGCCTGCCGGAACTCCGTTGACAGGGGGACCCATACCCGCTTTCAGGTGCGCCGCTTTGCCAGGCGCATCAGATGCTCGGCCACCTCCAACGACTTGGGGTTCGAGCCCGCCATCGAGCCCGAGGTGAGCCAGCGGCCGTCGACGCCTATCGACGGCGTTCCCTGGAAGCGGTAGCCGTTGGCCAGGGTGGTGGCCTGCGTCACCTTGGAAGCAACCGAGAAAGAGTTCACCGTGCTGACAAGACGGCCGGCATCGACGTCGTTCCTGGTTGCAAAGTCCGCAACGTGCTCGACCGTGTCGATGCGCCTGCGCTCCTCGTGCAGGGTGGTGAACACTTTGCGATGAAGTTGCTCCACGAGCCCCAAAGATTCGATCGCGAAGTACAGCCTCTGGTGCAACACCATGGGGCCTGCTCGAAAGGCGACGGGAATGCGCCGGAATCGCACGTCGCTGGGCAGCTTCTTCTGCCAGGCGTCGATCGTCGGCTCGAAGGCATGACAGTGTTCGCAGCCGTACGCGAAGAACTCCAGAACCTCGACCTGGTTGGGGTCCAGTGTGGGCTGGCGGGGCGACACGGCCACGTAGTGCTTGCCTTCCACAGGCCACGGTTCGGCTAGAACAGATACCGAGGCGCCGGCAAGGGATACGGAGGCGATCTTGGAGAAGCTGCGACGGTTCATCTCAACAACAGGCTATCGACGAGCTGCGAATGCTCAGGCATGAAGTCCGTTCAGAGTCAAGCCCCTACTCGGCTGGCAAAGCGCCTCGGGCACGCGCAGCAACGCGGTAGATGCCGGCAGTGCTGAATCCATCGAAGCAAGGGTCCACGGCGGCAACTTGCAAGGCGGGGCGGTCAGCCGGACCCGTTCCGGCATCCGCTGCACTTTCCGATCAGGCTGCATGAAGCGCCAAGTGGACCCAGCCTGGCGCCCGTCGCAGCGCGTTAAGTCTCACGCGCAAGCGCCGTGGCAGGCGTGCCGTTCACCGTCACCGCCGGCAAAGCCTTGTTGCCCATGGTCCCGCCTCAATGTGCACCTGGCACGTGCCGCCGCTTCGCCCGCGTGGTCGGTACGGCGGGCGCGCCGTCCAGGCGACTGAGGATGCCGCACTCCGCCAGCGCTCGGGCTCCCGCGCAGTGCGCGCGCAGCGCCTTCAGGTCCCTTTCGAGCTCCCGGAGTTCGCGGATGCGGTGCACCACGTGGCCGATGTGCTCGTCCAGCAGCGCGTTGACCTCGCCGCAATCCTTTGCTGGCGCATCCCGCAACATGATGAGGGCCCGGATCTCGTCGAGCGTCATGTCCAGGTTCCGGCACTGCCGAATGAAGACAAGCCGCTCGGCGTGCTCCGGCAGGTACATGCGGTAGTTGTTGTCCGCCCGCGCGGGCGGTGGCAGAAGACCTTCGCGCTCGTAGAAGCGAATCGTCTCGACGGGGGTTCCGGTGGCTTCGGCCAAGGCTCCGATCTTCATGGCACTCTGACGGGTTGCGGTTGGGAAAGTGCCCAATACTTTACATCCGCTACAGGCTTTACCCATTCGCAGTGGTCATCGAGATGTTGTGGCAACAGCACTTATGTCTGGGCCATCACAGCGTAGGGACGGGTGCGCAAACTCGATCCGGGCCTGGCCGGGCGGTCGTAGAGCGTAACCGGGAGCGGCGCTGCGCCGTAGATAGCTGCGGCCGGTGTCGCGCGGGTAGACGCCTTCCAAACGACTCGATGCTGACGGGAGGCCGAGCGGGCCACGCCGGTGCCTGCTCCGCGGGGAGATCGCGGCACGCGGGGTGGAGCTCCGCCATCGGCCGCCTGCAGCAGCGCCTTGATTCTGCGCAAGTCCCGTTCTCAATGCCCGTCGCCGCCCAGCAGGGCCCTGCGGCCGACAAGGCCGCAGCGTCGAAGGTGGCCGCCCCGAACACCGCCGAGTTCGACAAGCAGCTGGCGCAGGTGCAGGAGCACATGAAGCTGATGCAGGCCCAGATGGAACGGATGCGAGCGACGCAGGATCCCCAGGAGCGACAGAAGCTGCTGCAGGAGCACTGGACGAGCATGCAGTCGGCGATGACGGCGATGCACGGCATGTGGGGACCCGGCGGCGGCATGGCTGCTGCATGGGCGGCCCGGGCATGATGATGGGCGCCCCGATGATGGACTGGGGCCACATGCGCGGCTACTACTCGAACCTCACGCCCGAGCAGCTCAAGCAGCGCCAGTACATGATGGAACAGTACCTGCCGATGCAGCAGATGATGATGAACCACATGATGTGGCATCAGCAGTGGATGAACCCGACGCCGGCGCCCACCAAGTGAGGGCAAGCATGGACGCCAGGTACGGCTTCGGCAAGACCGTTCGGCTGTCGTTCGCGGACGCGCTGGCTCGTGTCACGCTGGCGCTGCAGGCAGAGGGCTTCGGCGTGCTCACCGAGATCGATGTACAGGCGACGCTGAAGAAGAAGCTCGGTGCGGACATGCCACCCTACCGGATCCTCGGGGCGTGCAACCCGGCGCTGGCCCACCGCGCGCTGACGGCAGAGCCCTCGATCGGGGTGTTGCTGCCATGCAATGTGGTGGTGCGCGAAGACCCGTCCGGAAGCGTCCGAGTCGAGTTCATGGATCCCAGCGCCGTGCTCGACCTGGTCGATCGGCCAGAGATCGCGCAGCTTGCCGGCGAAGTGCGACAGCGCCTTGAGCGGGTGATGGCGGCGCTCTAGAAAGGCTGTCAGACGCACGCCCGAGTCATCGGATCGGCACGGCCGCCACCGGTCGTCAGATCCAAGCCGGCTGCGGCCTCCGGGCGGTGATGGCGTCGACGGCGAAGCCGACCAGCGCGCTCACCAGCACCACCAACTGCGCAACCATGGTCTTGGCCGACCATAGGCCCTGCATCTCAGTTCGTGTCTGCCGAGCGGATTCACGGCAAGCCGGTCCAGCTTCCTGAAGGCGGGCCTAGCCTTTGCCGCCGACCACCACAGCCAACACCGCCGCAGCCAACACCGCCGCAAGCGCTGAGTTGGCGACGAAGAATTTGCCGATGGGCATACACGCACAAGTACGCGACAGCAGCCAGTGGCCAGAAGCCAGAACCGACGGAGACGGCGAAGGAGGCTGCCGGAAGCGGCCATTGGCGGCCGACTGCTACTGGCCGAGTCCGGGTACTTGTGTAGTGCCGCTGTGTAGACACTCATCGCCACGTCGCTGGCCCACTCGAGCAGCGCAACTGCCGTGGTCGCCGGGGTCCGACCAGCGCTCTCGCATAGACGTTCCAGTCTGCCTTCGCCACCTCGCGTGTTTCACCCAGGATGGGTTTCGCCGGTCCCCGGTGGATCAGCGGCGGCGACAACCGGCCCGACACAGCCCGCATCCAGCAGGCGCTCCCACTCGGCCAGGGTCAGATCGAGCTCGCGGCCACCCAGGCGCACGCGGAACACCAGCGATCGCCGCTCGACATGGTGAACGCCAGCGGGAATGCGCAGCGGCACGCCTGCCGCCGTGGTGGCTTCGCAGTCATGGAAGGCATAGCGCTCGACGGTCATGGACAGGGCGGAACCGGTCTGCAGGAGATGTTGATCCGCCCACTATACGAACCGTCAGCCTGCCCGCACGCCCAGCAACTGGGCAGCGCCGCGTTCCGGGCCCCCGTCGTGGAGGACTCGGAATCGATTGCCCGCCCAAGCGTCGGCCGAGCCGGTCGCTTGGGCGGGCATTGCCGCGATGAGACCTCGGGTCCGTTGCCGACCGAGGGACCCCGTCCGATACTGATGTGGCTTCCTGCGGACATCGCGTCTGCTCAGCCTTCATCGGTGGCTTTGGTCGCCCTGAAGTCCAGCCCAGCTGGCGTCGCAGTCGTTACCTGCCTTGTGGCCCGTCCGGCACATCCGTGTGCCGGGCCGATTCAGATCCATCCGGATCCGAAACCAGGAGCCGGCCATGACCCTGTGTCGTGGCCCCTCCTCGCATGCGCCGACCACGACCTCTGCGTCGTGACGCGCCCTGTGCTCACCAGCCCGGCCTGATCTCGATCAGAAGCCTGGCCTGACGCACGCATCTGCCCTGGCCCCGTCCTCTCGGACGCGGACCTCTGCAGCTCGCACACGCACCTGTGCGCGACGAAGCGCCTTGCCTTCCCGGCAGGGCATCCCAGACGGGGAACCCCAGTTCCCCGCCAGGGATGGGCGTTCCCCTTCACCCCTGAAGGAGAACCCCCATGAGTCCCGTTCCCTGGAACCGCGCTGTCGCGCCGGTGTGTGCACTGCTGGGTGGTACCGGGCTTGCCCGTGTGCCCGCCCGGCGGCCTGTCACCCTGCCGGCGCTGCTCCGGTCCCGGCCCTGCACGCCCCACGCGTCCATGCGCATGGTGTGCGAGACCGCGGACCCTCTGGCGTCCGAGCGCTGCACGACGGTGTGCTGACCATGACGGTCGACACCTACCGCAGGCGCATCGCCTCGACGGCCATCGTGCTGGCCCGGGAGGATCCCCTCCTGGTCAAGAAAGTCATCGCCCGGCTCCGCGCCTCGGGCGAGATCGCGGCCGACGACCTGGTCTACCTGGACCGGATCGCCGACCGCTGGATCGGCATTGCCGAGGGCCTGCGCCGAGGCGCCGCTCGCGTGCTCACGACCTGATGGTCGCGGGCATCGAGTCGTCCGTCACGGCACCGCCGGCGGCTCGACCTCGTGCCGATCGAGTCCTCGGGTCTCGGGGATGGTGAACCGACCGCCAGCGATGGCATCGGGACGCCATCACCCGACACCCCGTTTCCCTCGGCTTTCAGCCGTCCTCGCCATCCACCCTCCGGGAGTCACCGTCTCCCGTCGGGGCCGGGGTTCCCTCGCATTCTTGGAGAACCCCATGAGTCATGCTTTCCCAGACAGATCCTTCCAGAGCCCGTCACCGCGCCGCAGCACCATCGACATCGAGGAGCAGCGCGCCTGGGTCGGCTTCTACAGACGCGTCGGCCGTGACGTCGCCCTCGCCGCCGAGGTGATGGCGCAGCTCGACGGCGACGCCGACATGAAGCGCCGCCACCTGGCGCTGTACCTGTCCTGCAAGCAGTCGCTGCGCGTCCACAAGGCGCGCCAGGCCCGCGACAAGCGCATCGGGCAATGGCTGCGCCTGCTGGTCCAGTGGACGCTGCAGCGACCCGCAGCCTTCGTCGGCGGAATCACGCAGAAGGCGTACCACCGCACTGCGGACGTCCTCGACGAGGCCATTGCCGCCGCACCGCCGGCCTCGCCGGCAACATCGAAGCGGGGCGCGCGCCCAGCCGCGGCCCGTGACGCCGACAGCAGGCCCGAACCGGCCGCCGCGCAGGTTCGTCAGCTGCTGGGCGATGCCGAGTTCGCCGACGCGCACGCCCGCTTCCAGCACCAGGCCGGCATGTCCCCGGCGTCGCCGGTCAGTGGCTCCGAAGGCCGCTCCGAGCGTGCCCCGGAACCTCCCGTCGACGGCCCCGCACCCGCCGTGCAGATCAGCCGGCGCTGATCCGAAAACCGAACCCCGGCGCAGCCCCATCGGCTGCACCGGGTTCGATCGCTGACGTGACTCGGCCAAGGACTGACGTCCAGCGGCCTGGGCTCACCGGCACCCCATCCAACCGCCCGCGGGCCCGTCCCGCCAGGGCCGGTGTCCGCCCTCCCAACTTCGAGAGTTCCCCATGCGAGACATCACCCTGAATCCCGAGCAACGCCTGTATGTGATCGCCACCGAAGGTGGCGTGACCTGCTTCGGCTTCGACAACGCCCGCGATCATGCACGGCAGATCGCACAGCGGCTCGATCGTCCCGACCTGATGCCGACCGCCGATGACGCGGGGAGCCTCACCGGCTACGAAAAGTACCTCGCTGCCGTGCGTGCCTGGGGCGAATCCGCCCAGGGTCACAGCACCTACTTCGACCCCGGCACGGACCCTCGCCTGGCGAGGGTGCTGGAGACCTGCCGCCGGGACGGCCGCAAGGTGCGGCTGGTGCTGGGCGACACCGGCACCGGCGCGAGCTGGCTCGACGAGTTCGACGTGGTCGGCACGGTCGGCCGCTCGACCGGCCTGCTGAAGGTGCCCCTGCTCGTCGAGCCGGGCGAGGCGGCCGGTACAGCCATCCTCTGTGCGCATGTGCTGGCACTGATGGCCTGGGACACCGGCCTGCCCCTGTACCGCCACCCGCGCTGGCAGCCGCCGGAACTGCGCATCCGCGCCAGTGATGACGATGTCCGTCCCTGGGCCGTCGTGCTGCACGAGCAGCCCGTGGCGACCTTCGACGACATCGGCAAGGCCGGTGCGTACCTCGCGTTCATGCGCGGGGCAAGCGTCGAGCCGCGCGTGTTCCGCTGAGCCGTCCGGTCGAACGTTCGAGACCCTTCAGTCGGCGCGATCCAGATCCACTCCAGGCCGTCACCCAGCACGCCCCCGGTCCAGCACCGGGGGCGTTCCTGTTTCCGAGACTGCGAACGGGGCGACGGGCGCTCAGCGACCGGTCAGGGACTGCACCTCACGCTCGATCAGCCAGTGCAGGAACCGGGTGTCATCGGAGTGGCCCCAGTAGTGGGCCTTGCAGCGGCGGACGTAGGCCTGCAGGTCCGCGACGCTTCGGATGGACCCCGGCTCGATGGCGGTGATGCGGGCCAGCCGCGTCCGTTCGGGTCGGGTCAGTCGAAGCTGGTTTCCGGTGCGCAGCATGTCGGGTCGGCCTTGTCGGGAAGCCGCGCATCTTCGCGTGCCCGCGCAGGTCTGTGCACATCCACTGCGGCCCGCGACGAAGAAATTTCTGCAGTGACAGCCGAGTGCCTCTGCGGTGTAACTTTTGCGTTCTGCCCGCCAGGACATCCGGGCAGGCCGTGGCCCAGCCACAACGGCGTGGCCATGCGCAGTGCCGTCATGCGAACCGTGCCACCTCCCCGCGCACCGATGCCCGACCAAGGCACGGACCCTGGCGCCCTTTGCGCGGGCAAGCGCGGCAAAGGCTCTGTCGCTGACACCACCCCGGTTGAATCCACGGCGCCGATGGCGCAGACTTGCCGGGCTCACACCCACTCCCGACAGGAGTGTTTCCGATGCCGACCGAACCGGCGGCAGCGGCGTCGCAGTCGTTACCTGCCTCGGATGATCATCTGAGCCACCGTGCCGGCCACGTTCCGTCGTGTGTCTGCACATCCTTCCCTTGCGGGGACACCAGTCCCCACCGGGAACGGCGTTCCCGTCTTCCTTTTCGCCACGAGAGGAGAACGCCATGAACTTCCACCCTTTCCAGGGTCTTCAAGATCCGCCGGACCTGCCCGATGCCGCCCATGCGTCTCGGGAGGACCTGGTGGCAGAGATGCTGGGCCTGCAGGCCCACCCATTGCCAGGCCCGACGCCGGCTGTGCTGCGCGTCAGCGACCGGGAGACGCCCCTCGAGGACCCGGCCACGCAGCAGCTCCTGACGCGCCGACTCGGTGTCGCCCGCGAGCTGCTGATGCGCGAGCTGCGTGACCGGATGGCGCAGGGGCCGGTGATGTCGTCGCCCCAGGTGCTTCGGGACTGGCTGCGACTGCGCTGCGCAGGCCTGCAGCACGAGGTCTTCCTCGCGCTCTACCTGGATGCCAACCACCGGCTGATCGCCCACGAGGAGGTGTTCCGCGGCACGCTCACCCAGACCTCGGTGTACCCGCGGGAACTGGTCAAGAGCGCCCTGGCCCGCAACGCCGCGGCGATCGCGGTGGCCCACAACCACCCGAGTGGCCAGGCCGAGCCGAGCCGCGCGGACGAGTTCCTGACGCAGACGCTGAAGTCGGCGCTGGCGCTGGTAGACATCCGCCTGATCGACCACTTCGTCGTCGCCGGCGACCAGTGCGTCAGCTTCGCGGAGCGCGGACTGCTCTGACGCCATGTGCGGCCGTCACGCCCTGCACGACCCAGCCGCGAGAAGGGCGCCGCCGAGGCGGTGTCCCTCCCGCCGATCCCACCCCAACCAAGGATGCCCATGTCGGAGAGAAGACCCCCGACCAGCCCCTGCTGTGCCGGCCACGGCGTGCCCCTGGGCGCGCTCGGTCGCCTGCACTGGTTCCGCTGCCGCGACTGCGGCATGACGTTCGCCCGCGCCGGACGATCGAAGCGCACGCCCCGTGCGCCCTCGACCGTGACGCGGGCGACCGAATCCCCCACATCTCCCAGTTCATCCCGAGGAGGAAGCCACGATGCATACCCTGCCCGCCACCGGCCTGCGACAGCAGGCCGAGATGCTGGCCAGCCTGTCCCTGAAGCATCTGAGTTCGGCAACGCGCAACAAGCTCGCCGATGACGATCTGTCCGTGAACGCCTACCCGACCGACTGCGGCGGGTTCGTCTATGTCGGGGCGCCGAAGTACCGCGTGCCGTCAGAGCCCGACCTGGCCATGCTGTTCGAGGTGGCCGAATCCGCCGGCGTGGCCTGGCTGATGTTCGACCGCGAGGCGGCGGTCATCGACGGGCTGCCCGTGTTCGACAGCGCGGAGCCCGGACCATGAGCCAGCACCTCGCGACGGCAACGCTCGACGGACACCCCGTCGAGATCGTGGGTGGCTTCGATCGACGCCTGGGGGACTACTTTCTCCAGGTCATCGACGAGCGCAGCGACATGCTCTACACCAGCCTGCAGGAGCCGCTGCTGGACTGGACGGACATCGCGACCTTGCGCGCCAAGGTCGCAGAACTCGGCCTTCGGCTGCCCGCGCAGTTGGTCGATGAGGTCGAGGGCGATGGCCGTCGACGCGCGGGCAACCACATCGTCCGCCACCTGGCAGACGGGCCACCAGTCACGCTGCTGGCGGGCTGACGCTGCCCGCTGATCGACCTCGGCGCCGCGCGCCCATCCCGGCAGGGATGGGGCCGGCGCCCTTTCTCTTTCTGCCACACCGGGTCACGACTGCACCGCTCGTTCGCGTTGACGCTGCCGAAGGCGCTTCACGTACGGCGCATCGACCGCCTCGTCCGGACCCAGGCCCAGAGCGCAGCTCAGCAAGCTGGCGACGCAGCGATCACTGAGTTCGAAGGAGTGCGGCAGGAACCCGAAGTTCCGACTGCTCTGCTCCTCAATAGCGACGAAGAACGCCCTGAACGTGTCCGCCAGGCTCGCACGCGGCCCTTCGGTCCCAGCAGCCGTGAGCGGATCGTGCGGAAGGGGGGCCGCTCGCGCCGCATCATCGGCAATGGCCTGAGCCACAGCGCTCAACGGCGGCCAGTACTTGAGATCGAACTGTCCTGTCAGGGCTTCGAGCCTCGCCTTCACCCACTGTTCGTAGCTGTAGTTCCGTGCGGCAGCGGCGTGAATCGCGTCCACCGGGTGGTAGAGCGTTTCACAAGAGAACCCGGAATGGTTCTTCAACTCGGTGCGCTCATCCAGCAACTCGGCCAGGTGCGCCGCAACCCTTTCGATCTCCTGGTTGACCTCGACCAGCCTGGCCCTTCCTCTGCGAGCCTCCTGATTCGACTCAGGACACCAGAACGCCGCCGTGCTCTGCACCAGATCGAAGAAGACCTTCAGGGCCGGCGGATACTGGACGAGCTTGCCGTGGATCTCGGCATAGGCGTCCTCCAGCTCGAGGCCTCGTTCAAGCAGTCGGTCGATCACCTTGACTTCACTGGGCAGGATCGACTTCTCAGTCTTGTCGGCACGGTCGGCCTTCAACAGCTGCTCGCAGGCGTGCCGGGCTTCCTTGGGCGTGGTCGGATGCGTCGTCATCGTGAATCCTCCTTCGATGTGCGAAAGAGTACTCGTGGCGCCGCGATCCGTCGGTACCTGAATCCGTGAGTCGCGCTGGCGCTTCAGGTACCCGGCCGTGTTCACCAGAGATGCCGCAACCGCACCATTCCGCCCGCGTGCGCTGCTCTACTCGACCGACGAGGTTGAGTGCAACGCCGCCATCGCGTCCAGATCGATCACCGCATCCGCCATTGCTGTCAGCTCCGGCGTCTGCGACACGAAGAACTCCCGCGCGTAGCGGCCCAATTCCAGCACCCGCCGCTTCATCGCCATGAACATGCGCTTGCGCTCTGGGTCCAGCGCTCCGTCGGTCTCGTCGGAGAACAGGGTGTCGTAGCGCCGGCCGGTGTTCTGCGCCAGGTACAGCGCGACGGCCCTCACCAGGCACTCGTTGATCCACTATGCCGAGACCCCGGATATGCCGAGTTCGCGATCCGGCCGGCGTCCCCGCCCCTGCAACTGCGCCGCAGGTACCTGCGAAGCGATGCGGCATAGCACGTCGGGATCCGGGACGCTGAGCCCCGACGCGCGCGGTGGCAAGAGCCTTAGCCTGATGAGCGGCGGTGAGCGAACCTTCATCGACGCCTGCCTGACGCGCGCGATCGCCCTGTACTTGGCCCAGAACACCGGACGGCGATTCGACACGCTGTTCTCCGACGAGGCCGATGGGCCGTTGGACCCAGAACACAAGCGCATGTTCATGGCCATGAAGCGCGAAGTCCTTCGGCTCGGCGGCTACCGGCAGGAGTTCTTCATCACCCAGACCCCGCACCTCGCAACGATGGCCGATGCAGTCATCGACCTTGACGCCATGCAGGCCGAGCCGCGAGCGGGCATCGATGCTTCCGATCGGTGACACGACCTACTCGGGTTCAGGGGTGGAACCTCACTGCCATATGTTCGACTCCACCGGGGACGGTTTCTCCGGAAGGAGACCCTCATGGAAGAGTTGTTTGTGCGCCCGCGCGCACTGATGCGGATGCGCGAGGGCCCGCTGGGCGTGTGCATCGATTCCTTCATCGATTCATTGGCAGCAAAGGGCTATAGCCGCGACTCACGACGCCGCGCCGCATGGTTGGTTGGAGACTTCAGCCGGTGGTTGGACGGACGCGGCGTAGCCGCCGCGGCAGTAGCCGAAGAGTCGGTCGATACCTTCTTGCGAGGCCGCAGGCGCCGTCGCGCCCCAAGGGCCGAAGACCGTTCGACGCTGCTGAGGCTGCTCGCGCATCTGGCGGCACAGGGCATCATCTGCACACCCTCAGCTGAGCGCACTCCAACTGCGGTTGAGCAGATCGAGGCCGAGTATGTCGACTACATGCGCCACGAGCGCAATCTGGCGCCTGCAACCATCCGCTCCAACCGGATCACGGCCAGAAATCTGTTGACGTTCCTCTTCGCCAACGGGCCTTTGACGTTCGACAGCGTGGGGGCGCCGGACGTCATGGCGCACATCAGGCTGGCGACGAAGACCTGCCGTCCGAACTCTGCATGCAGAGTCGTCGGTGGAGTTCGGGCGTTCCTACGGTTCGCGCTTTACCGCGGCTGGCTCGACACCGATATGTCTTCGCACATACCGGCGCCTGCTGTTTGGTCGCAATCATCGATCCCCCGCTCGCTCCAGGACGATCAGGTTCTGCACACCCTCGCCCAATGTGATCGGGCTAAGCTGAGTGGGTGTCGTGACTACGCGGTCATCGTCCTACTTGCGCGGCTCGGGCTGCGGGCTGGCGAGGTGGTAGCACTACAACTGGAGGACATCGACTGGCACGCCGGCGAGTTGCTGGTTCGCAATGGACAAACCCGAGTCGATCGCCTCCCGCTTCCATACGAGGTGGGCCAAGCGCTGGCGCAATACTTGAGCGAGGCCCGGCCACGCTGTTCCTCCCGGCAGGTCTTCCTTCGAGCACAGGCACCGATCGAGGGCTTCTCCAGTGGTACCGCTGTTGCAGCGATCGTCCGCCGCGCGCTTCAGCGCGCCGGCATCGATGTGCCGAGCAAGGGAGCGCATGTGCTCCGTCACACCTTGGCCACACGACTGCTGCGCGAGGGGTCGTCGCTGCCCGAGATCGGCGAAGTGCTGCGTCACCGCCAGCAGCAGACAACGACGATCTATGCGAAGGTGGATCTTCGCTCCCTGCGGGCCGTCGCTCCTTCTTGGCCGGGAGGTGCGCAATGACGCCGCTGAGACAGGCTGCCTCCGACTACCTTGCACTCCGGCGAGCGCTCGGGTTCAAGCTTCGGGCGAACGAAGATGCGCTGATCGAGTTCACGGACTTTCTGATCGCGTCCCAGCAAGTGGTGTAAGTCTTCAGCCGGGCGGACATGCGCGTAGGGCGTAGCCCGAAGCGGCTGACCGTCCGGCGGCCACAGCGCTTTGTCGGGTGGTCACCGTGGTTCCGGATAGGGTTGAGGTGCGAATACCAACCTTGATCCTTGAAGAGGAAACCACGATGACCAACGCAACTATCGCACTGACCGAACTGGCCGAGAAAGGCGCCGACGTCGACATGCTGCGTCAGATGGTGCAGTTCGCCTCCCAGCGCCTGATGGAGATGGAGGTCGACACCCTGTGCGGTGCCGGCTACGACGAGAAGAACCCGGCCGAGCGCCTCAACAGCCGCAACGGCTACCGGGATCGGTCCTGGGAGACGCGCGCCGGCACCGTCGAGCTGCGCGTGCCCAAGCTGCGCCAGGGCAGTTACTACCCCGCCTTCCTGGAGCCCCGGCGCACTGCCGAGAAGGCCCTGGCCGCTGTCATCCAGGAGGCCTACGTGCACGGCGTGTCCACTCGCTCGGTGGACGACCTGGTCAAGGCCATGGGCATGAGCGGCGTGTCCAAGAGCCAGGTCAGCCGGCTGTGCGCAGAGCTCGACGAGCGGGTCAATGCCTTCCTGACCCGCCCTATCGAAGGCGACTGGCCGTACCTGTGGATCGACGCCACCTACGTCAAGGCGCGCGAAGCGGGCTCAATCCAGAGCGTGGCGGTGATAGTGGCGGTGGCGGTCAACACCGAGGGTCAGCGCCAGGTCATCGGCATGAAGACCGGCCCGAGTGAGGCCGAGACCTTCTGGACCGACTTCCTGCGCAGCCTGATGCGGCGCGGCCTGCGCGGCGTGAAGCTGGTGATCTCGGACGCCCACGAGGGCTTGAAGGCAGCGGCGGCCAAGGTGCTCAAGGCGACCTGGCAGCGCTGCCGGGTGCACTTCATGCGCAACGCCCTGGCCTATGCCAACAAGACGCAGCGCCGCATGGTGAGCGCGGCCATCGCCACCGTGTTCGCCCAGGAGACCGCCCAAGACGCGCACCAGCAGTGGCGCGTGATCGCCGACCAGTTCCGGCCCACGTTGCCCAAGCTGGCGAAGATGCTGGACAGCGCGGAGAACGAAGTGCTGTCGTACATGGCGTTCCCGCGGGCGCACTGGCTGCAGATCCACTCGACCAACCCGCTGGAGCGGCTGAATGCCGAGATCAAGCGCCGAACCAACGTGGTGGGCATCTTCCCCAACGACGCGTCCATCACACGTCTGGTGGGCGCAATGCTGCTGGAGCAAAGCGACGAGTGGAGCCTGAACCGGCGCTACATGCAGCTTGAGGGCCTGCAGAGCCTCAGCGATACTGCCCCGACTCGGGTCTCAGCCATTCAGCGCTGAACCCCTGTACCCGTGTATCGAGACCCTCTCCGGGATCACTGAGTTACACCACTCCGCGGGACGCGATCGACTTTCTCGACCGGCGCGGCGTCACGACCATCACGGCGGCCGCCGCCGTAGAGTGGGCCCTGAGCAAACCATCCACGCGCCCTGGCTTCGCCGCCGATCGGCTGCGTCGGATTCGCGGCTTCACGCTCCACCACCGGTTGCTCGACCCTGCCACGGAGGTCACCCCCGCCAACCTCCTTCCTTCACATCGGCATCGGCGACAACCGTACCTGTACTCGGACGATGAGCTTGCTCGCTTGATGGCTTGCGCGTTGACGCTGCCTCCTACAGATGGCCTGCGAGGGGCGACCTACCACTGCCTCTTGGGGCTGCTCAGCGTCACCGGGATGCGGCTCGGTGAGGCGATCCGTCTCGAGGTCGGCGATGTCGATCTCGACCAAGGCTTGCTGACCATTCGGCAGACGAAGTTCGGCAAGTCTCGGCTGGCTCCGATTGCTGACTCGACCAGGTCAGCACTCGCGGAATACCGCGCGCACCGCGATCGCTTCGCCAAGCGGCTGGCGCCTCCGCAGTTCTTCATCTCGGGTCGGAGGACGGCGCTTGACCCGGGACACATCCATCGGACCTTCTATCAGTTGCTCGACCAAGCGGAGGTGCGCGCCTCCGCGGGTGCTCCACGCCCTCGGTTGCATGACCTGCGCCACCGCTTTGCCATCCAAACGTTGCTGCGCTGGTACAGATCCGGCCAGGATGTAGAGCGCCACCTGCCGACCTTGTCAACCTTTCTGGGTCACGTGCGCATTGAGTACACCTACTGGTACCTCAGCGCGTGTCCCGAGTTGATGGGCCACGCGCTCGCCCGGTTCGAGCGTCACTGGGAGAAGCTGTCATGACGGCCGCGACTGGCAATCTCCCTGTGCTGCTGGAGGGGTTCTTCACCCGAAGACTCATGCAGCAGCGGCAGGCAAGCGCCCATACGATCGCGTCCTATCGTGACACCTTCCGGCTCTTCCTCCGGTTCGCCCAGAAGCGCCTCAAGGTTGCCCCGAGCGCGCTGGTGTTGGAGCAACTCGACGCGCCGCTGATCGCGGCGTTCCTTGCCGACCTTGAGCACGAACGCGGCGTGACTGCCAGAAGCCGGAACCTGCGGCAGAGCGCCATTCGGTCGTTCTTTCAGTACGCCGCCTTTGAATCGCCTGGTCATGCAGGCCTGATCCAGCGGGTCCTGGCGATTCCCAGCAAGCGGTGCACTCGCAAGCAGGTCTGCCATCTGACACGTGAAGAGGTCGAAGCCTTGCTTGCCGCACCCGATCGGACCACATGGGCGGGGCGGCGCGACCATGCCCTGTTGTTGCTTGCGGTTCAGACCGGGCTGCGTCTGTCCGAGATCACCGGTCTACGAGCCGCCGATGTCAGGCTCGGCACGGGCGCCCACGTCCACGTGCTCGGGAAAGGGCGCAAGGAGCGCTGCACGCCGCTGGCCAAACAGACACAGGCAGCGTTGCGGTCATGGATGAGCAGCGACTTGGGACCTGAGCCCGTCATTCTGTTCCCGAGTGCCAGAGGCAACCGCCTCAGTGCCGACGGCGTCCAGTACCTTGTGGCCAAGCACGTTGCCACAGCTGGCCGGACCTGCGCATCCTTGACGTGCAAGCGCGTGACGCCACATGTGTTGCGGCACACCACGGCGATGGAGCTCCTTCAGGCTGGAGTAGATCGGTCGGTGATCGCGATGTGGCTTGGCCACGAATCGCTGGAGACCACTCAGATTTACCTCGATGCCGATCTGACGTTGAAGGAGCGTGTGCTGGACACGGTTGCGCCTCCCAGTGTGCAGGCCAGGCGCTATCGGCCGGAGGACAAGTTGATGGCGTTCCTCAGTGCGCTCTGAACCGGTCGCACTCCGTCATCGGCTTGCCAGTGTTGCATGCCGCCGCCGTGTGCGTACCGGCGGCGGCCATGCGGGCAGGCCTCGGCTAACCGTCCATGAGGGCTCCAGAACAACCATCTGGGACCGCAGGGCCTCGGCATTGGCGATGACCACGAAGGGAGTTGGCGGAACCCGCGCGAAGGACTGCTGTGCTCAGATCGCGCTCGTTCGTGCCGTCGCCCTGACTGTTCCAGATCGACCCAATCCAGTCTGTCGAGGAGTTGAGAAGCAGTCGCTGCCGACGGCGGCGACCGATGAAGATGCCCTGCGTTTCGGTGCCAGTCAGCGTCTTGCGGCCCGCGCGGACGAGCCTTTATCGGTGGGGATGCACCACAGATTCCACCCACCTGAAGTCTCACTTGGCACCCCCGCTGGCCTTCGACACATACAGCGACAGAGCCTCAATCTCTGCATCGGTGAGCTTGTCCTTGTACGAAGGCATCTGGCCCAGCCCGTTGCGCAGCGCCTTCGCCACGCGCGCAGCGTCGGGCTTCAACTCGTCCAGCACCGGGCCGACGGCGCCCTCGGCGCCCGCGGCCTGCAAGGTGTGGCAAACGGCGCACGACGGGACGACGCCTTGCAGGAACAGCTTCTTCCCTAGCGCGAGTTGCGCCCTGTCGTCGGCCGCCAGCGCGGGTAGAACGGGCAGCGCCAAGCCGGCGACGAGCACCGACGCGACCCTCATTGCATGCAACATGAAGCGCTGCTGGATGGTGCTGCGCATGATCAGGCCACCGTCACTTTCACGGCGTGGTCGGCCCAGCTCGTGTTGTTGTAGCCGCCGGCGTTTTCCATGCGCTGCTCGGGTTGCACGTTGCCTGCCGTGTCGGTGGCGCGGCTGGCCAGCGTGTGGCTGCCGGCCGGCAGCCTGGCCGGCAGCACGAACTGGCGCCAGGCATAGCGGCCAAGGTCGGGCCCGGTGAGCCGCGCGTCGCTCCAGGTCTTGCCGCCGTCCAGCGACACCTCGACGCGCTTGATGCCGTTCAGCCCGCCGAAGGCCACGCCCTGCACCTGCACCAGGCCGGCCCTCACGCCAGCTGCGTCGGGTGCGGGCGAGTTGATCCACGACTTGACCGTCATCTCCTGCACCGACGGCTGGCTGGGTTCGCCCTTGCCGCCCGGCGGCGAGATGCGGTAGCCATGCGACATGATCTTCGCGTCCGTCTCCTTGGCCGTGAAGGCCAGGCGCTTGATGTACTTGATGTTGTTCACGCCGGTGTAACCGGGCACGATCAGGCGCAGCGGGCCGCCGTGGGCCAGCGAGATCGGCACGCCGTTCATTTCCCAGGCCAGCAGCGCATCGGCCATGGCCGCGGCCGGCACCGAGCGCTCGACGATGATGCTCAACGGGTCCAGGCCTTCGGGCAGCTTCTCGCCGCCGGTGCCAGTTAGGAAGGCCGCGCCGGGCACCACGCCGCCCAGCGCCTCGGCCACCACCCGCACCGGCACGCCGGTCCACATCACGCAGCCGGCCGCGCCCACCTGCCAGGGCGTACCGCTGGGCTTGCTGGGAAAGTAGCCGCGGCCATTGCCTGAGCACTGCAGCACCATCGCAGTGGTCTCCACGCCCATCGTCTTCAGCTCGCGCAGCGTCAGCTTGCGCGGGGCCTTCACGCCTTCGATGGCCACTTCCCACGCGTCGCGGTCGGCCACGATGGAGGCGTCGGGCGCCGGCAGGTTGTTGCGGATGTAGAGCTGCTCGGCCGGCGTGATGACGCCACTGCCGAAGGCCGCGCGCTTGGTCTCGATGGTGGTGCTGCTGTGCACGATGACGCTGGCCGGGTCTTTCCAGGCCACGTAGGCGGGCAGCGGCTTCGGCGTGGCGGTGGCCACAGGGGTTTCCCCCGCGGCGGCGGCGCCGCGCGTGAAGGTCGCCAGCCCGGCCGCGGCCAGGGCGCTGGCGCTGCCGGCCAGCATCTGGCGCCGCGGCAGCGAGTTCAAGGTCTTGTTCATCGGGTCTCCTTGGGGGTCGTTGTGGAATTCGGTGGGGACATGTCGGTGGCTGGGCCGAACTGGCTTTGCGCCACGGCCAGGGCCTGCTTCTTCTGCGCCACCAGCACCAGCGGCTTGCCGTCGCGCGAGGTGATGACTTTCCAGTGGACATTGCCCCACCAGCCGCTGCCCTCCGTCAGCGCAACGGCCTTGTCAAAGGCGAACACGGTGACCATGCCGCCCTTCTCGAAAAAGGTGGTGAGGTGGTAGACCAGGTGGCCGTCGATGTCGCAAGGCCGCATCAGCTGCGGAAAGCCCGGCACGACTTGCTTGCCACCTAGCCCCAGGTGCTGAAGCAAGGGCGCGCTGTCCATAAAGGTGCCGCGCAATGTGCGCTCGAAGTATTCGTGCTCGATGGCGCCGCGCACGAGTTCGGGCGGGCGCATGGCCAACACGGCGCCAGTGCCGCTGCCGGCCAGCAGCAGGCCCAGGACAGCGCGCTGGAAGCTGCGCCGCGCCAGAAGTGGCTGCGCCTTGCGGAACAGGTGCGCCGGGGCGGCGTCGGCGGGATAAGCCAGCGCGAGCTCGGCGCATGCGCGCAGGTCGAAGTCACTGTCGGGGAACTCGGGGGGTCGGAATTCGGGCGTCATGTCTGGATCTTCCTCAACGGCGTGACCTGGCCGCCGCTGGTCGCCCGCACGGGCACGCCCATCACCTGCTTCAGCGCGTCGCGCGCACGGGCCAGGCGCGACAGCACGGTGCCCGGCGCGATCTCCAGCGCCTCGGCCATCTGCGCAGTCGGCATGTCGTCGAAATAGAACAGCACCAGCACTTCGCGGTGAATGGGCGCCAGCCGTGCGAGTGCCTTGACGACATCGAGCTTGTCGTCCAAGCCGGCGTCAGGCGCGGTCTGCTCGGGCTGCTCTTCATCGTCCAGCGACTGCATGCTGGGCACCGCCTGGCGGAAGGCGGCGCGGCGCATGATCTGGAACAGCCAGGCCCGTGCCAACGCCCCATCCCGCAACTGCTCGCGGTGTTTCCATGCGTTGGCAAAACAGTCCTGCACCACGTCTTCGGCGATCGCGCGCGAGCCGGTCAGCGCCCAGGCGCTGCGAAGCAAAAAGCGGTAGTGGTCCCGCACCCAGGCGTTGTAGCGGGACTCGGCAGACTGCAAGAGCATGGTGATCAAGAGCGACCGGCGCTGCTGTTCATTCCACGGCCATCGTAAGTGCTTACCCTGAGCCCAGCAATCAAGGCCCCCGCGTGCCGCCCAGCGAGGGGAATTCGGCCGCCGAACCCGTGCCGGACGGCTTGCGCAAAGCCGCCAGCCGCCGCGTCATGCTTTCGATCTCGATGGTCTGCCCGGCGATGATCTCCTCGGCCAGTTGCCGCGTGGCCGGGTCGCGGCCGTGCTGCAGCACCAGCCGCGCCATGTCGACGGCGCCGGCGTGGTGCGGAATCATCATCGCCAGGAAGTCGATGTCGGCCTGGCCCACGTAGCCCGGGCCGTGCATGTCTTGCATCATGCGCGCCATGGATTCGTCCATCTCGCGCTGGAAGGCATTGACTCCAAGCTGTGCGCGGCTGCCCTTCATGCCTTTCATGCGGTCTGGCCCTTCGCACCCACGCGCACGTAGACAAGGTTGATGCTCTTCTTGTTGCGCAATGCGCCCGAAGGCAGGGCCAGGTTACCCAGCGGAATCTGCGCGATGAAGGCCGGCTTGAACGGGTCGCTCACGTCGAAAGCGCTGCACACCGTTTGGCCGGCGTTGGGCGTGCCGGGCAGTTCGTCCTGTTCGTGCGCCACGTAGAGCAGCGTGTTCTCGGGGTTGGTCCACAGCCCGTGCGATTCGCGGCCGTGGCTGAAGAAGGTGCCCACCACCTTGCGCTGGCCGCCCGCGGCGCTGCGGTCGATGATGGCGATGGGGCTGGATGCCACGCCGCCAGGGCCGCCGTCGTCGATGCGCGCCAGGCTGGCGTAGACCACGCTGCCGCGCGCGTTGCTGACGAACTCGACGTGGTTGGGCCGCGCGCCCATGCCCAGTGGCACGCTGTCGACAAGATCGAAGCCGCCCTGCGTCGAGCGGCACGACAGCGCATCGGCCAGCTTGTGCGAGAACCACACCTCGGCGCCATCGGACGTGGTCTTCATGAAGGGTGTGAAGCCGGGCTTGTCCTGGGCGCTGATGTCCAGCGTGGTCACGCGCTGCGGCTGGCTGCGGCCATCGGCGCCCGCGTTGACGCGGAACACGTCGACCTGCGACACCTTCTGGCTGGCCACGAAAGCCAGCGTGCCTTCGCGGTTGAACCACACCTGTGCCGGGCCGTTCAGCGTCGGCAGGAACTGGCGGACGGCCGTCGAGCCCGCGCTGTCGGCGCCCTTCAACTGGCGCACGGCGCGGTCGACGTCGAGGATGGCAATGCGGTCTTCACCGCGCAGCGTGACCCAGAGCTCCTTTCCGTTGCGCGTGAAGGTGGGCTCGTGCGGCTCGCGGCCCAGCAGCAGGCCGCTGCTCAGGCGTTCGGGTCGGGTCGTCGGGCCGGCGGCCGGGTTGGGCGTGTTGCCGATGACGCGGCGCTGCTCGGCGTCGATCAAATAGATGTTGCTGGAGCCGCGCCCGCTGGTGGCCAGCAGCCGGCCGTCGGGCGAAGGCACGGCGCCGTGGGCGTCGATGCAGCCGTGGTACAGCGGCTTGTGGATCATGGCAGCGTGCGTCGGCGCCACGCCGGCCGTGACGTAGCGGAATGGCGGGCGCGGGTCTTCGTCGAAGCTGGTCAGGTTGATCGTGCTCTCGACGGTGTTGGTCTTGGGATCGATGACGACGAGCGTGTTGGAGTCTTCGTTGGTGATGAAGACGCGGTCGCGCGGGTCGATGCCGGGGCCGGCTGCGGTACCGGATCCGGTGCCGGGTGCGGCTGGTACCTGGGCTTGCACTGCGGGCAGCGCGCTGGCTGCAGCAGCGGCGAGCGAGTACTTGAGGATGTCGCGGCGTTGGGTGGTCATGGGTGCTTTCGATGTGGAGTGGGGAGCGGTCAATGCCGCGCCAGGAAAGGCATCAGCAGCGCGGCGAAGGCCTGCGGTGAACGCACGACGGCGTCGTGGTTGCTGTTCGGGATGGTGGCCAGTTCGGCCTGGGCGGCGCAGCGCTGCCAGGCGGCAGCGGACAGCGCCCACAAGGGCCGCGTGTCGGCGCCCACGGTCACCAGCGCCGGTGCGCGGATGGCACCCACCATCTCGCAACTGATGGGCTGTGGCGGCGCGTTCAGGGTCAGCGGCACGGTGCGCTGGTTGTCCAGCACCATGCGCTGCAGCGCCACGGGCTCGGCGTCGAAGCCGCCCGGCGGCAGCTTCAGCACGAATTCCCAGAACTGGCGCATCGCCGCTGGCGTGTCACCGCCGTTGGCGACGGTGCGGATGCGGCCGACCTCGCCGCCGAAGGCCGCGATGGCGGCCTTGCCCTCGGGCGTGCCGGTGATCAGGCTGCCGATGGTGGGCTCATGCAGGGTCAGGCTGCGGAACAGCTCGGGGTGCTGGCTGGCCGCCAGCGTGGCCACCGAGCCACCGTAGGACCAGGCCACGACGTGCACCGGGCCGGCGCCCAAACTCTGGATGAAGGCTGCCAGGTCAGCGGCGTGCATGGGCTGCGAGAAGCGCGCACCGCTGTCGTCCCATGGCTGCACGCCGAAGTAGCGCTGGTTGACGGCGATGTAACGGTAGCGCGCCGCCACTTGCGGGCGGTAGGCGTCCCACACGCGCTGGTCGCTCATCGAGCCGTGCACGAAGACCACCGGCACGCCCTGGCCTTGTTCGATGTAGCGGATGTCAGTGTCGTTGACGCGCACCTGCTTCTCGACGGGCGGTGCAGATGCGGGTACTGCAGGTGTCGGCGTCTGGCAGCCGGCCAGGGCCAGCGTCAGACTGAGCATCAAGCTCAAGGGCAGGGCAAGGGTGGGCATGGCGTCTCCGGTGGCGGGCTGGGTTCGGGCGCCTGCCAGCTTGCGCCGGTAGGACGTGTGGACGTGTGGACGTGTGGACGTGTGGACGTGTGGACGTGTGGACCAAGAGCGCGCCGCGCGCCGTTTGATTCCACTGCCGACTAAAAGAAGTGCCACACCGGCCCGTCCGCGGCCATCAGCGCCGGGCGCCCAGCTGCTGGTAAACCGCGGCCGACACCTGCGCCAACACGCTGCGGTCGGCGTCTGACGACAAGGCGTAGCCGAAAGGCCCGTCAACCCAGTAGAAGACATTGACCGCGCCTTCGCGCGCAAAGCGGAAGGCCGTGTCGGCGTTCTTCGCGCCCGGCTGGGGCGCCCCGCCCGGCCCGGCCGCGCTGCCCACGTCAGCGACGTCGTTGGACACATACAGCGTCAGCTTGCTGCCGAGTTCATTGCGGTACATGAACTGCGCCACCGGCCCCTGGCCACCCGGCAGCAGGCGTCCGCCCTCCAGCGTGTAGCCCTGCGACTGCAGGTGCGGCGGCTTCATCGGCGCGCCCATGCGCTTGGACAGCCAGGCCACGAGCTGGTCTTCGTGCGCGGCGTCCACTTCCACGGGCCGGCGCGCATCGGGGCTGTAGACCGCGTGCGCGACGGCGGCGCGCTGCGCGAAGCCGCTGGCAGACACCAGGGTCAGGCCACCCGGAGCCGGTTGCACAGCCGCCATGCGCGCCGCATCGTCACCGCCGGCGCCGGGCCCGACGCCGCGCAGCCCCCAACCGGTGGCGCCGCTCATGACGGCAATGGCCAACCCGGCGGCCAGGCGCTGCAGGTACCAGGGCGTTGGAGCTACGGCGCGCGGGCGCGCCGACTTCAGCAGGCGTTGCGGCGGCTGCTCGTCCAGCACGGGGTCGAACAGGGCGTGCAGCTCGCGCTTCTGCGCACGGTAGGCCTCGACGCGCTGCGCATCGTCGGGGCGCGCGGCCAGGTAGGCGGCGATCTCGGCCTCACGCTCTGCGGGCAGACGGCCATCGACAAACGCATGCAGCTCGGCCTCGGTGACCGGGGGGGTGGGCGGGAGGGTGGGCGGCGATGGGCGATCGGTACTCATAGGGTGCTTCGCAATGCATTCATTTGACGACCTTCAGCCGCACGGGTTCGGCACGACCTTCCATCAGGCCGCGCAGGCGCTCACGGCCGCGCGACAAGCGCGACATCACCGTGCCGATGGGAATGCCCAGGGCCTGCGCCACGTCGGCATAGGCCATGTCTTCCAGCGCCACCAGCAGCAGCACTTCCTTCTGCTCGACGGGCAGCAGGTCCAGCGCGGCCTGCAGGTCCAGCACCGCCAACCTGTCGCCTTGCGTCGGCATCACCGGCACCTCGGGGGTGTCATCGTCCATGGTCACGGTGTGCAGCCTGGGCCGGCGCACGCCATCGACGTGCAGGTTGTGCATGATGCTGAAGAGCCAGGCGCGCATGTCCGCCACGCTGCCCCACAGGCCCGACTTGGCCCAGGCCCGCTCCAGCGTGTCCTGCACCAGGTCGTCGGCGTCGTCACGGTTGTTCACCAGCGCCCGGGAATAGCGGCGCAAGCGCGGCACCCAGCTCAGCAGTTGATGGTCGTCGTTCATCAAGATGTTGACGATGGGGTGAGCCCGCGCGAAGCTGGGTGTGCAGGCGGGTGTACAGGCGGGTGTACAGGCGGGTGTACAGGCGGGTGTACAGGCGTCATTCCTTGATGATGTGCCAGACCTGTTTGAAGTTGTCGCCGCTGCGGTCGCCGGCCTTCTGGTCGGCCTTGTAGGTGTACACCGGCTTGCCCTTGTAGGCCCACTGGCGTGACCCATCGTCGCGAGTGACGATGCTGTAGGCACCCGTGGTCTGGTCGGTGGCGGTGGCCATCATCGGCGGCCACAGCGCGGCGCAGCCGCCGTTGCAGGCGCTCTTGCCGCTGTTCGCCACGTCCTGGTCGAAGGTGTAGAGGGTCATGCCAGCGGGTGTGACGAGCGCGCCGCCAGACAACATGGCGGGCGCCTTGGCAGGCGGCTCGACCATGTTGGCACAGCCGGCAGTGACCAAAAAAGTTGCCGCCGATGCGGCGATGGCGAGGGTTTTGAACATGGGAAGCTCCGTGGAGGTGGTGGCGGATCGGGCAGCGTGGGTGAGATGTTGCTCACATCGGGGCAGACGGCACGCTCAGGCCTTTTATTCCGCAGGCGTGAAAAAAAGATGGGGTGTTGGTTGTGCAGGGTGGCGGGCTGCCGCTGCCCTGTGCGTCCAGCGCGGCTCCATGGTCGGAGCCGCGCGGCCTCGTTCTCAGGGTGCGGGCGTCAGGTTTTGGCCGTTCTCGACCGGGCTGATGCCCACGACGTGGCTGACGCTGCGGGTGCGGTTGGCGTTGTCGGTGACCCGGGCGGTGATCGTGACCGAACGCTTGCCCGCAGGCATCAGGAGCGATCCCCCCACCACCCAATCGGCCGTCGTCACGACATAGCCGTCAGCGTCCAGCTCGCTGCCGGCAACGTTGAAGATCGGCGCCAGGTTCGAGCCCGCCGGCACCACGTTGCCGTTGGGCTGACGCAAGGGCACGTCGAAGGTCACGTTCAGACCCGGGAAATTGCGGTTCGTGCCGTTGCTGGGATGCGTGATCGGGTTCTGGATCTGGCTGCCATCCAGGATGGTTCCCAACACCGAGCGGGCCGCCGTGCCTTGGCCGTTTTCGCTGACGCCGATGCCGTGACGCGAGCGGTCCAGCGCCGCCACTTGAATGAAGAACAGCGATGCATTCGCAGGCGGCGTCGGATTGCCGGTTTGCGGCCCGGGTGACACACGCGACGGCACGCGGGGCGCAATCATCGTCACCTCCGGTCCGTCCGCGTCGTCGATGCCGTCATCGAACACATCGATCGGAAGGGGCGTCAGTGCCTGCCCCGATGTGATACCGCCGCGCAGCACCGCCATCGAGACCCTGTCGAAGCCGATGCGACCGGCGGTGTCGACCACGGCGGTGGTGATGTTGAAGCGGCTCGTGTCGAGCGGCAGCGATTCAAGCACGTGCCAGCCCAGCCACAGCGTCACGCCCGCGCCCGGCGTGTCGTCAGTGCCCAGGATGTTGAAGAGGTTCGCCAGGTTGGTGTTCTTCGGGATCACGCCACCGTCGGGCTTGACGAGGTCGGTGTCGAGGAAGACATAGAGGCCCGGAATGTTCGGGTTGATCTGGCCGAGCAGCGCGGTGTTTCTGATGTTGAGCGATTCTTTCGCGGCGATCGGTGTCGCGTCGCGCGTGACGACCTCGATGTTCAACACGAAGCCGGTGCCATTCACGCTGCCTGCGCCAATGCGGCCTTCGCCCGGCACGATCTGCGAATCCGCCAGCGGCGAGACGATGCGTGCGATCGGTGCGAGGTCGCCGCGTGCGCCCATGCCGTCGCGTATCTTGGTGATGTTGGTATAGGTCAGGGATTCAGCGCCGTCTGCGGCGTGGCCGGGCAGTGAAGCAAGGCCTGCCGCGGCCGCGAGAGCAGCGTGCATCAGCACAGCCGAAAGTTTGGAAAGCGGGTGTCGCATGGGGAGCTCCTGGGGGGATGGGTGAGCAGTGCGTTAACCACTTCAAACAGGTCGACGCACGGGCGCTTGCGGGTATTCCGTTGTCAACTGCGGGGAATGAACCCGAACGACGCAGGTGCGCACCGCCCCCGGTCTGGCCCGGTGCGGCGCGGCGCTGGTGCATCAGTAGGTCGCGGTCTTGCCGGCGGTTTCGGCCGTGGCTGCCAGGGCGACGTTCAACTTGGGGTCGATCTGCCACGTTTCGCTGACGATCTTGCCTTCGCGGTAGGTCAGCACGTAGCGCACCTTGATGGGCATCTTGCCTTCGAAGACGACGTTGGCGGAGACCGTCGAGCCCTTGGGGTTGGCCGATTCTTCGATGGAGCCGATGGTGAGCTTCAGCGGGCCGACGGCCTTGCCGAACTTTTCCCAGGTGCCGCGGATGGCGTCGGTGGTGGCGTAGGTGCCGTCCAGCGGGCCGCCGACCCAGTTCAGCTGGGCCTGGTCGGCGTAGGCGCGCATCACGATCTGGGTGTCGCCCGAAGCGATGGCCTGGAAGTGCGTGCGGGCGTCGTCGGAAGGGGCGGCGAAGGCGCTGCCAGCGGCAAGCGTCAGGGCAGTGGCAGCAAAGGCGAATGTCTTGAACATGGAGGGCTCCGTTGAAGGCTTGATGTGAAGTGAGGGGTGGTCGGTGGTGGATGAAGGGTCCATGAGGTCCCGACACAAGGGCAGACGGCGCCGGCAGGCGGTCTATTCCGGCCCACGCAAAAACTTTTTCTGTCACGCCATCGGCAGTTGACCCGCCCGACACGCTCCACCAATTGCTCCGATGAAGCGAACCCTGACCTTCCTGCTGCTGGCCAGCTTGTTCACCGCCGCGACCGGTGCGCTGGCGCAAGGCATCACCGACCCCATTGGCGACCTACTGCCCACGTACATCGGTCCGCAGAACGGCGACGTGGATGTGGCGAGCGCGTTCGCCGGCTACGACCCGGCCAGCGACACCTTCAGCTTCTCGGGCACCTTTGCCGACGCCCTCGGCACCACGGCGGGCGCCTTCTACTTGCGGGGCCTGGACCGCGGTGTCGGCACCGAAGGTTTCGTGAGCGGCAGTCCATCGGTCGGCCGGAGCGTGAAGTTCGACGCCGCCGTGTTCCTGTGGCCCGACGGCATGGCTCGCGTGATCGCCTTCGTGGGGTCGGTGGGCACGGGAGTCGAACTCGGGGCTGGTACCGGCACTATCGCCGGCGGCTGCGCGCCTCAGGGCGCCAGCCGCTGACCGTCTTGCGCAAACACCACCCCGCCGGCGTAGTGCGCGGCAATCGACGCCTTGACGGCATCACGCTGCGCGTCGAGCGCAGGTGACAGGTGGCTCAGCAGCAGCTGGCCTGCGCGCACCGCATCGGCCACTTCGCCGATGGCCTTGGGTGGCGTGTGCAAGGTGTACAGCACGTCGGGCGAGCCGGGTGGGTCGAGCACCACGCTGTTGAAGACCAGCAGGCTGGTGCCTTGGGCGATTCGCCGCAGACCCGCCAGCCCGCTGGCGTCGATGTCGCCGCTGAAGGTGATGCTCTTGCCGGCGTGGTCGATGCGGTAGACCACCGCCGGTGCGTCGCGGTGGTGGCCGGCCACGGCGCTGATGCGCAGGCCGCCCTCATCGAACACCGTGTGCACTTCGGGCAGGGCTGACGCCGTGGCGGGTGCGTCGATGTCGTTCACTTGAAAGCGCAGCGGCGCCGAGAAGTCCTTCAGGTAGCCGAAGGCGCCCTGCTTGCCGAACAAGAGGTCGATGAAGCGGCTGGTGGCCGGGAAGTCGGCATCGTCGGCATCGAGCGCACGCCGCCCTGCCGGCCCGAAGATCTTGAAATCGACCGGCCCGCGGTTGGACACCGCACGGGCCTTGAAGAGGCCTGGCAGTCCACCGGCATGGTCCACATGAAGGTGCGTCAGCAGCACGATGTCGGCCCGACCCAGCGCCAGCTTGGCTTCACCCAGGCGCACGAAAGATCCCGGGCCGGCGTCGACGAAAACACGCGCCACGCCATCCACCAACACCACGAAGGCCGAGCCCGCGCGGCCGGTGGCACCCGGGCCGCCCGAGCCCAGCACCACGAGTTCCAGCGCCGGCGGGGCGGCCGTCTGGGCCTGAGCTGCGAACGCGGCGGGCAGCGTGCACATGGCCAGACAAAGTGCCGCCAAGCGGCGCCGGCAGGGGTTGGCCAGAGTTTTCATTCGATCCTTTGTGCGGGCGGGGCGACAACGGGGCGAACCGGAAGCGGCAAGCCCCCGGCTCGGTCGTGCGGTGCGCCGGTTCTCTGACAGTTCCCGGTTTTCAGTACGCCGCCACCGCCTGCGCAGCGGCCACCGTGGCGACGATTCGCTGCCCGGCACGCTCGACCTTGGAGATGCTCAGGTCCTCGTTCAGCACGTAGGCCGTCTTGCCGTCGCGCGTGAACACGATGGCCTGGCGCGGCTGCTTGAAGCCGGCGATGGTGGCGACCACCTTCAACGTGGCCACGTCGATCACCGACACCGTGTTGTCGGCCAAGTTGCCCGAGTAGACGAAGCGGCCGTCGGGCGTGAGCGCGGCGCCGTAGGGGTCGCGGCCCACCGGCACGGTGCCGGTGACGCGGCGCGCGGCGATGTCCACCACCGCGATGTCGTTGCTGCCGCTGTTGGCCGCAAACAGGGTCTTGCCGTCGGCGGTGACGGAGATGGCGCGGATCTTGTTGAAGCCGGTGATCTCGCCCTCGATCTTGTCGGTCTGCGTGTCGACGATGGTCACCTTGTCGCCCAGGAAGTTGGTGACGTAGAGCTTCGCGCCGTCCGGGCTCAGGCGCACGCCCTGGCGCGGCTGCGCAAAGCCGGTGATCACGGCCTTGGCCTGCCCGCTGGCGGTGTCCAGTCGCGTCACCGTGCTGCTGGCCTGGTTGTTGACATACAGCGCGCTGCCGTCCTTGCTGAGCGCGGTGCCGAAGGCGCCGGGGCCGGCCGCCAGCGTCGACGCGGTGGCCAGCGGCTTGAGCGTGGTGGTGTCCAGGCGCGTCACCGTGCCCAGGCTGCTGTCGGAGACATAGAAGCTCTTGCCGTCGGGCGCGAACACGATGTTGCGCGGCGTGACGTAGCCGCGCAGCACACCGCGCACGGCACCGGTGGCCAGGTCGTAGACGATGACGTCCGGGCGCTCGCTGTAAGACACCACGGCGGTGGCCTCGTCGGGGCTCAGCGCCAGCGAGTTGTTGCGGATCTGGCCGTCGAAGGTGATACGGGCCGGGGTGACTTCGGCGGCGCCTGCGGGCAGGCTGGCCGCCACCAGGACCAAGGTGCTGCACAAGGCCAGCGCGGTGGTGCGGAAGAAGGTATTCATGGGATGTCTTTCGTCGAGGGATGAAAAGAGAAACAGGTTTGCTTTGGTGGACGTTGACGGCCGGCGGCGTATTCCGTCGGGCCGTGAATTCGAGGCTTCAGCCCAGCAGGGCCGGCACCCAGCGGTTGATCAAGGCACCGCCGACGATGAGCCAGCCGAGCAGGATCAGCGCCAGCAGCAACGGCTTGGCACCGGCCTTGCGGATGGCACCGATGTGCGTGGCCAGGCCGAGTGCGGCCATGGCCATGGCCAACAAAGCGGTGTCGATCTCGGTCGTCACCGCCACCACCGAGGCCGGCAGCCACTGCAGCGAGTTGAACAACACCACCGCGACGAAGCCGAAGGCGAACCAGGGCACGGCGAGCTTGCCTTGAGCGTGGCCCGTGGCGGCGGAAGTCTGGGCGTGGCGTTTGTCGTCACGTGCCAGCCAGGCCGACAACATCACCAGGAACGGCGCCAGCATCATCACCCGCACCATCTTCGCGATGACGGCCGAGTTGGCCGCGTCCGGGCCCACCGAACGCGCCGCGGCCACCACCTGGGCCACCTCGTGGATGGTCGAGCCGGCATAGATGCCGAAGCCGTTGGCGCCACCCGGAATCAGCGCCCAGTGCTGGTTCAGCTCGAACAGCGCCGGGTACAGGAAGATCGCCAGCGTGCCGAACACCACCACCGTGGCCACCGCCACCGTTACCTGCTCGGCGCGCGCCTTGACCACCGGTTCGGCAGCCATCACCGCGGCGGCGCCGCAGATGGAGCTGCCGGTGCCGATCAGCATCGCCGTCTTGCGGTCCAGGCCCAACCAGCGCGTGCCGATGAAGCAGGCCAGCGCGAAGGTCGAGCCCAGCACCAGCGCGTCGATGGCGACGCCGGCGATGCCGACGTGGCCGATGTCCTGCACCGTCAGCCGCAGGCCGTACAGCACGACCCCCAGGCGCAGCAGGTTCTGCTTGGACACGTTGACGCCGGCACCGCTGGCCGCGGCCAGGCGCGGGACCAACGGATAGACCGTGTTGCCGACGATCATGCCCAGCACGATGGCCAGCGTCAGCGCACTGAAGCCGTGGTCCTGCAGCCAGCCGATGCGGCCTAGCGCCATGCCCGCACCGGCCAAAGCGCCGCTCAACACGAGGCCAGGCATCAGTGCCGCGAACTGCAAGCGCAACTGGGCTGCGCGGCGGCGGGCTACCGGGCCAGGGCTGGCTTGTGAGGTCGACAGCGCGTGCATCACGCCAGCACCCAGATCAAGGCGATGCCGGCGCACAGCAGCACGGCCGCCAGCGGCACTGCGACCGGCATCCAGCGCAGCACCTGCGGGTCGATGCTGCTGTCGGCGGCCAAGGTGGTCGAGACGGCATGGGCCACGTCGCGGGCCGGCCCCATGAAGCCCGCCACTGGCCGCCGGGCAGCAACCCATTGAAGGGCATGCAGTGCCTGTGGGGCCAGCGGGCCGGGTGCTGCGGGGCGTGGGGTTGTTCGTTCAAGGGTCAGCATGTCGGGCTCCAGATGCCGGTGGTGGTGCGGCGGGCCGCCGCCCCGTGATCGAGCGGCCAGGCAAATTTAGAGCTTGGCAATCAACCCGTCCAACGGGTTGTATGACTAAGATGTACCTGCGAAATCGATAACAACGGCAATCACCGTGGACGTGCTTCGACTCACCCTGCGTCAGCTGCAGATTTTTGTCGCCGTGGCGCGCAGCGGCAGCACCACGGCGGCCAGCGCTGAGATAGCGCTGTCGCAATCGGCCACCAGTTCGGCCGTCAACGAGCTGGAACGCCTGCTTTCGCTGCGCCTGTTCGACCGCGCCGGCAAACGCCTGCTGTTGAACGACAACGGCCGCGCGCTGTTGCCGCGGGCTTTGGCTTTGCTCGACGGCGCCGCAGGCATCGAGCAGATGTCGCGCGACGGCAGCGCGCAGGCGCAGTCGCTGCGCATCGGCGCCAGCACGACGATTGGCAACTACGTGTTGCCCAAGCTGCTCGCTGGCTTCATGGGGGCACAGCAGCCCGGCAGCGCCGCCGCCTGGCGGTCGAAGGTCGTTATCGGGAACACCGCCGCCATCTGCGATGCCGTGACCGCTTTCGAACTCGACGTGGGGCTGATCGAGGGGCCCAGCCACCAGCCGGAGCTGGTGGTCACCCCCTGGCTGCAGGACGAGATGGTGGTCGTGGCTGCGCCCGACAGTGCGCTGGCCCAGTCAAGCCGGGCGGGCGATCGCATTCCCCTGCGCACGCTGCGTGAGGCGGTCTGGCTGGTTCGCGAAACGGGCTCTGGCACGCGCGAGGCCACCGACCAGAGCTTGCTGCCCCACCTGCGTTCTTACCGGCGCAGCATCGAGCTAGGCAGTTCGGAGGCCATCCAGCGTGCCGCTCAGGAAGGGTTGGGGGTGGCTTGCCTGTCCGCCTGGGTAGTGAACGATGCGCTGGAGGCTGGACGTCTGTGCCGCGTCTCCACGACATTGCCGCGGCAGCTTCGGCAATGTCATCTGGTTGTGCATCGTGAGAAGCAGTCGACGCCCGCGTTGCTGGCGTTCATCGCCCAGGCAGATGCGACCACTGGGGCTGCCCGCTAACGTCCCGGCCCCGCTTCGCATGTCGAAGGTTCAGCCCTCGGCGACACGCGATTACCCTTCAGCTAGGCGCCGACGCCCGCTCCGCCCACCTGCCCATTGATCGGAGCTTTGATGCAATGAGCTGGTCTGGGTAATCGACGTCCGCTTCCGGACGCACCACCCAACGGCTGCTGGCCGTCCACAGACGCACAGCCCTCGCGGTTGAACGGCACCTGTGCGCACATCGCGCACGTTCGCCTCGTAGAGTCGATATCGCGCCCAATGCGGTACGCGGTACGTGCCGACGTTTGCGGTGTGTCGACCGAACGACCCTTCCATTCGATCAGGAACCCCGCGCCGCGATCGTGATCCGCTCGCTCTACATCCTGGCTTCTTCAGCGACGAGTGCAACGTCCCGAAGCGCATCGACCTGCATGGCGTCGAGGTCGATGATTGCATCGGCCATCGTTGCGAGGTGCGGGGTCTGGGTGATGAAGAACTCCTGCCGGTAGCCGCCGAGCCGAAGGACTTCGCGCTTCATGGCCATGAACATGCGCTTGTGTTCTGGGTCCAACGGCCCATCGGCCTCGTCGGAGAACAGCGTGTCGAATCGCCGTCCGGTGTTCTGGGCCAAGTACAGGGCGACCGCGCGCGTCAGGCAGGCGTCGATGAAAGTTCGCTCACCGCCGCTCATCAGGCTGAGGCTCTTGCCGCCGCGCGCGTCTGGGCTCATCGTCCCGAATCCCGACGTGTTATGCCGCATCGCTTCGCAGGCACCTGCGGCGCAGTTGCAGGGGCGGGGACGCCGGCCGGATCGCGGACTCGGCATGTCCGGGTTCTCGGCATAGTGGATCTCATGCCGTGATCGGCATGAGATCCAGACCCTTTCGCCGCCGCTCATCGCCGTGACGCTCTTGTCCTCGCCCGACTCTGCGTCGTAGACGCGGATGTCGAAGCCCTCGCGCTGCTCGCCCTTGGCCGTCTCCTGCAAGGTCTCGATGGCCACCGTGAAGCGCGGGCCATAGCAGGCCAGCAGCAGGTCGTTCACCAGGCCGGACAAGGTCGGCCCCGCATCGTCGATGGCCAGCGCGATCAGGCCATCGTTGCCCATGCAGCGGGCGAACAGCAGCCAATTGGCAAGTTCCTGCTCCACCCGTGCCGTGCGGGCCGCGGCTGCGTCGCGCCTCCGGCCATGCTCCTCCATCTGGGCCGACAGGGCGGCAAGCGCCTGCGCGCCGCGGACAGCGGCCAGATGCGAGCGCTCCGCCTCGTCCAGGACACCCTGCCAGCGCTCCACCTGGGCTCGGGCCTGTGCGAGCAGCGCGGCGTCAAGCGGCGACGGCAGCGCGTCGATCGCCGTCTGGAGTCGCTGGATGGCCGCCTGTGTCTGAGCTTCCAGCAGCGAGACAAACTCGGCAACGCGCATCCGGCTGGCGATGATCTGCTGGCGCTCGGCCGCTTCGGAGTCGGTGTCGATCGCGATGTCCGCCCCGGCCGACGGGTCTGGAGCGGGGGGAAGAGCGGCGAGTTCGTCCTCCGCTTCGACAAGACTCGCGCGCGCCTGGCCCATCTCCGCCCCGCGCGCAGCCAAGGCGGCATAGGCCGTCTGACGGGCCAGGGCTCGCCTCGACTGGCACTCGGCCCGGCTCAGGCTCTTCGGTGCGCCGACGTTGAGGCTCACCGCCTCTTGCAGGGCTTGCAGTTCAAGCCGAAGACTGTCCCGCTCCGCAGCAAGTTGACGGATGCGCTGCTGTGCGCTCGGCGCCAGCGCGGCCGCTTCGCGTGCGTCCGACAGCAGGGTGCATTGACCCTGCATGGGCATGCCGCTGCAGGGCACGCGGTTGGTCAGGGCCAGGCGGCGACTCAGGTCTTCCGCCTGGAGCGCGGCCTGGCCCGCCTCGCGCTCGAGCGATGCCAGCCGCTGCCCGAGCCCTGCGACGGCATCGCGACGACGCGCAAGGTCCTGGACGGCATCCCGAAGCGCGAGCACGCGGTCCTCGCGGCGACGCACCACCTCTGTCGCCAGCGGCAGACGGCGGCCGGCTCGAGCCACCACGGCCTCGTCCGCCAGCACCCGCTGCACGGACCGGATGCGGGCCTCCAGTCGTTCGCGCTGCGCCCTGGCCTGCGCGACACGCTGCGCCACACGGCTGTCGAGCCGTGCGAGCCGATCCGTTGCCTCCCGATACTGCGCGCGCGGGTCCTGCAGGGTGCGATCACGCACGGCACGGGCGCCGGCCAGTTCCTCCGTCAACTGCGCTCGCTGGCTCTCGATGGCCTTCGCCTGCTCCTGCAGGGCCATCAATGACGCCTCGTGCGTTCGCGCTGCCTCCCGTTGTTCATGGGCCGCCTGCCGGCTGGCTTGCGCCGCCTTGACCCTCTCGTCCGCGCCCTGCCATCGACGAGCGTCTTCCTCCAACCGCCGGCGCTCGGCATCGAACGCGGCTCCCTCGGCGCGCAACGCCGCCAGTGCCGCCTTCAACTGCCGCGCCGTCTCGCCCGCCTTCTGACCGAGCGCTCGGATGTCCTCCTGCCCCAGCAGATCAGCCAGCAGGGCCTTGATCTCGCCGTTGCGATAGGTGCTGAGCTGCCGCTTCCCTTGTGCCGAGAAAACCGACGTGAAGAAGGTGTCCGCCGGCCCGCAGATGGCCTCGACGCATCGCGCATAGGTCTCGACCTTGCCATCGGAGACGGTGCCATCGGGCAGCGCGGCGGGAGACCACGTCCCGGCGTCATCCAGCGTAAGCAGGTAGGCCTCGGTCCTGCGGCGGCTCGCGGTTCGACCGTTCATTCGGATGACCACCTGCGAGCGGTAGCAGCGCCCGGCGTGCGCCCAGTGCAGATCCTTCTCGTTCTCGGGCAGACAGACCTGGTCGTAGTACGAGAAGCCGCCCGGCCCGCCCTGCGCCGCCCGCGACGGCATGGTCAGATAGGGATGCAGGTTGTCCATCACCGTGGACTTGCCGCGGCCGTTGGCGCCTGCGATGGCGACCAGCGCGGCACCATCGGCCAGCCGCTCCAGATCGAGGGTCAGCTCGTCCAGCCCGAGGCCGTCGCGGATGCCCCGGAAGCCCCGGAGCCTGAGTGAGAGTGGTTGCATGGCATGCCTCCGGCGCCGCTGGGCGGCGCGATGGGTGTGGTGGGCAGTGAAGCAGCCTGGGCGCCCTTCGAGCGCTGTTCGGGCGCCGTTTCAGGCCGTCTCGAAGAGGTCCAGTCTCGGACCCGTCCCGGCCGGGTCAAGGCCACCTTGTGCCCTGGCACCGGCATCGGGGATCGCCAGGGCTGCCGCGACGATGTCCTCGGGCTCGGTCGTCGTCACCCTTTCCAGGCACTCCAGCAGCGGCGGCGCGTGGACGTCCGTCGCCGTTGCCCAGGCCCTGACCTTCTCGGCCAGACTGACGAGCTGCGAGATGCCGGGCGCGCGGGTGCGCACCACAGGCACGATCCGCCCTTCGAGCTGGACATCGGCGGCGCCGGACAGGGCACGCTCGATGGCACCGCGGTCCACCTCGTGCCGGTCCTCGTCGGCCACGGTCCATCGGACCCGCACGCTGACGCCGGCCAGTTCCTGCGCGCTCGCCGCCTCTCGCAACTGGTCCAGATCGGGCCGGCCCTCGAACACGATGTCCAGCGTCCGTCTTGCAGGGGTCGGCTCGAGGCGACAGTCCACCCCGTCCGGTCCGAACTCCCACAGCAGGAACCCCTTGTCGCCCTGCTCCCCGTGGTGGAAGCGACCGATGGACCCGGCGTAGGCGATGCACTGGCGACGTTCGCCCTCCCCTTGCGTCCAGACCTGGTGCCGATGGATGTGGCCGAGCAAGGTGGCCTCCGCGCCGGCGCCGAATAGCGCACCCGTGGTGAACTCGTGGTCGAACCCGGCCATCGGCACGCCGTGCTCGGTCACGCAGCCGAAGACAGTGCCATGCGACACCGCGAGCGTCGGCACGCCGGCAGCCCGGGCCAGGCCGTGGATGCCGGCGTAGCCCTGCAGCAGCCAGGCCAGCTGCTCGCCCTGGGCCGCGGCGGCAGTGGTGGCGCCGACCGCTGCCGCGACGGCCGCCTTGTTGATCGAGGGAATGCAGGTGAAGACTGCCCTGGCGCCAGGCGACACCTCTGCGAATCGCGGACCTTCGGACGCGAGCCAAAGGTCGGCGGCAGACGCATCGGTCGCCGACAGATCCCGAGACGATGCATTGCCCATCAGCGCCACCTGACCGATCCGGTCCGCGACGAAGACCCGATGGCGGCTTCCCAGCATCCTGAACACGGACAGCGTGCCGGGCGGCTCGTGCGACCACGTGCCCTGGAGCATCAGCACCGGGCAATGATCGGCCAGCCGCCGCACCTGCGCCAGCAGCCGCAATGCCGCGGGCGCATGCAGGTCCAGGGCGTGATCGGTGGCATCCCCGGAGATCACGGCCACGTCGACGGCGAGTTCGATGGCGCGGTCCACGGCCGCCGAGAAGCAGCGATCGGCCTCCTCCAGGTGGCGCGGCCCGTAGTGCAGGTCGGACAGATGCGCCACCCGCAAGCGATGCGCCTGACGGTGCGAACCGTGCGCTCGCGGACGCCCATCCGGGATGCGCGGCACTTCCACGCGTTGCGCACCGGTTCCGCCTGGCAGTTGTCCCGGCGCGCTCACGATGCCACCTGCTGCAGTTCGGCGTTGACCTTGTCCGTGTAGCCCTTCGGATCGTTCCGGAAGCGCTCCAGCTCGCCGAAGGCCCGCTGCCGCCCTTGCGGATTGAGCTTCCACCCGGGACCCCAGCGCGTGGCCGCGTAGCGCAGCCAGGTCTCCGCAGGCACGCCCATCGAGGCCAGCCGCCCGAGCACATGCTTCAGCGTGGGCGGCATGCCGTCCGCCGTGGGATCTCTCGCGGCTACAGGTTCGTCGACGGACTCGGGGCCCTTCCCTGGCGTCGAGGAAGCGTACTCTCGATTCCCCTGGAGCACGCGGGCGGCAACATCGGCCTGCAGGAGCACGGTGTCCTGATCGTCCTGCTCCCGCATCAGCGTCGCCACGTCGACCGGCGCTTCCAGTTCGATGATCCACTGCGGCACCCGGACAGGCCGCCCCTGGTCATCGATGTGCGCCACCTCCATCAGCCGCTTGGTCAGGTAGAACGGCGTGCCCTGGCGGTCCAGGAATCCGGCGAGCCGGCCGCCCCGCAGGAACGCCACGGTCTCGAAGGTGCGGATCGCCGCATTCATCGCGTAGAAGCTGCGCGTGTGCAGCTCGAAGGCGCTGATCGAGCGGATGCCGGGGATGAAGAACAGGAAGCGTCCAGTGAGGTTGCACTGCCGCTGCTGGTACTCCGGGCAGGACTCCGGCTGGCACAGGCCGCCGTTGTCCTCGCGCGGGATCGCCTTGCGGCCGCCGAACAGCCGCACCGTGCGGCGCCCCGTCGCGTCCACCGGCACCGGTGCGTGCGTCATGCAGTGGCGCCACCGTCCGTCGGTCGAATACTCTGACCAGAAGCGCTTGTCCTGCGCACCCCAGGTGGCCAGTTCATGCGGCATCACGCTCTGCCAGCGATCGGTCGGGAACACCACCGGGAAGCGGTACAGGCGCCGGCCCTCGCCGCGGTCCTCGCCATGGAGGTCGAGGATCTGCGTCGCCAGCTCAGGGTTCGGGAAGTCCTGGGCGCGCACGGTGAACCACGGCACGTTGCGCGGAACCAGCGGGCTCTTGAGCTCAGGGCAGGCCTCGGCCAGCGCACGCTCGATCTGGTCGAACGACTGGCCCCGGCTCAGGCCCTGGTCGTAGATCGCCTGTGCACGCGGCACCTCGGCAGCCCGACGGGTCAGGACCTTGATGCCCGCGCGGATCTTGCCGCCCGTGGGCAGGCGGGGCGTTCCGTTTGTACCGTTACCCAGCAGGGTCGGCAGAGCGGTGGGCCCGCCGTGCAGCACGACGGCGGGCCGGGGATCGGGGGATGGTGAAGAGGCCATCGGCGTTCCTCGGTGGGCGTCGGGGGATTCCGACGAACCATCGTCCCGCCTCGACCCGGGTTTTCAACCCCGGGTGCCGTCCGGATGCCATGATGCGACTCGGTCCGCACGCCATGGTCCCTTGCAGTCGCATCTCCCGAACCCGCCCCTTCCATGCAAGCCGAGTCGCCCTCAAGCCCACAAGACAGCGCCGACAGAGACGACGAGGAACTGCGGCGGGTACTCGCCGCCTCCGAGGCGTTCGACGATGATCTGCTCGCACTGCTTCGAGCCGGCTGGAACACGTCGTCCCGACGCTCGACCATCTGTCTGGCCTTCTGTCGTTCGGCGATCGAGCATGCAATCGCGCAGCGAGTCCTGATCGAAGCTGGCCTGACGGGAACCGCACTCAGCCTGATCCGCCTGCAGTTCGAGGCGGTTGTCCGTGCCGCCTGGGTGCTTCACGCTGCCAAGGAGGACTGGCTGGACAAGTTCTCCGCGCCGGTGCCGGACGGCGAACTCTCGGAACCCCATATGGGGCCACCCATCCCCGCCATGATCGACGCCATCGGTGCGGTCGCCGGCCCGGCGGCCACCGAACTGAAGCGACTGCATGGCACCGTCAAGGTGATGCACTCGTTCGTGCACGGTGGTGTCCACCTGGTCGTCCACGCCCTGCGGGGCTACCCGGCAGGAAAGCTGACGTCCGTGCTGCAGAACCGCAACCTGCTCTCGCTGATGCTGGCCAACGTCATCGTGATCGTCAGTCAGGACCCCGGCCTGCGGGGTTCGGTCGGACGGTTGTCGGGCCTGCATGCGAACTGCATGCCGCCGCTCCAGCGGTGAGCCTCGTCGACGGGCCGGGCAGGACCGGCATGGCCTCGCCAGGCAACCAGAGCCAGGACCTGGCCCGGGCAGACTCGAATGCCCTTCGCTTGGCACCCTGTTCGGCCTCGCCCATGAAGCTGCTGACAACATGGAGGTCGACCGGCGCCGCGCCCACGTCCAGCAGGATGGCATTCGCGAACCCGGCCACCGATCGCGCGTCGTACCGCATGGGCTTCACGAACCGCCGCCCCTGCGACACCAGCGCACGCACCAGCGGCGCCTCGTGCACCCCCTCCAGCGGAATCCACTCCTCGCTGGTCAGCATCAGGCTGGCGAGGTCGATCTCGTAGGTGTGCTCCCGGCGCGCCCGGATCAGCGCCGCCAGCATGAGACGCAGCCCTCGCCCTCCGTCCGAGTCGAGCGCCTCGAAGAGTGGCGCGAAGCCGCGCTGCACCCGCGCCCAGGTCCGCGCGTCTGCCAGCAAGGGTGCGTCCGGCATGTGGCGGATCCAGATGCGCGCGCCCGCGGGCGCCGACTCCCATCCCTTGAACTCCCCCAGAACCACCGCCAGCGGCTGACGCCCGTCATGCGGCTGCAGGACCGACAACCGAGCACGCCGCCGATCAGCCTGCTCGGCCTTCGCGGTCTCGCTGAAGGCTTCCGGCACGTACAGCCGGTTCGACAGCGACTCGCCCTTCACCTGGATCGCCTCGGCGGCCTGCATCAGGTACTTGTGAAGCACCGCCTGGTTGCGCTTCCCGGCCATGGCCGGGGACCAGCGGTTGAAACCGGCCCGCTCGAACAGGAAATGCATCAGCGCCCGCAGGCTCATCCGGCGACGGGTGCGGCCGACCTCCGACGGCTCGGCAGGTTCGCGGCCCACCCCAGGCCGCCCGGGCACACGCGCCCACGGGAAGTCCACGTGCAGTTCCACCCGCGCCGGATCCAGCTGGACGACGGCCTCGCCGACCAGTTCGCCCAGGCCCGACATCGCAGGCCCCGGCTCGTAGCTCGGGCAGGCGGGGTGGTGCCGGTCCCCGGTCTCGGGCATGCGCTTGATCTGGAAGTGGCGATGAAAGGCGACGTACATCTCGACGCCGCCGGCCACGCACAGGCAGCGCGGCCGGCCCGGCGCCTCGTAGGCCTGGGCCAGCAGGTCCTGCAGCTGCGGGTCGTCGGCGTCGACCAAGCGCCCACCGATCGCAAAGCGCTGCCCGTCCACCCCCGACTCCTTCCCCGACTCCATCACCGTTGCAGCCCTTCAGCGGGCGCGCCGTGTCATGCCAGCTCCTCGAGGACCTTGGCGAGCTCGGGTCGCGGCCTCGGCAGTTGCTCGCGCACGGCGCTTCGATCGGCGATGCCCAGCACCAGCCCGACCTGATCCTCGTCGGCGCCACGCTCGTACATCCGCGACATCAGGGTCAGCCGGGCCGACTGCGTGCACAGGCCAGGTATGTCGGCCTGGCGGAAGATCTTGCGGTAGATCTCCAGCAGGGGACGGCAGACGTAGCGGTTCTGGCCCTCGCCTCCGTTCGGCGTGATCGGATAGACCTCGCCCTCCGCGCCCAGGAACAGCGGGCCGTGCCGATCCAGGCCGCGCCAGTGCTCGGCGGCGCCAAGACCGTGGCCGGCACGGAGCCGCTCGTCGAGGTAGGCGCCGAGCGCTTCGTCCAGACGACGGTGGCTGAAGAACAGCGGCCGGTCCCTGCCGTTGATCGCGACATCGGCGCGCACCCTCGACTCTCGCCGCACGCTGCCGTCCTCGAGCAGGTAGTCGCCCACCGTCAGGCGCGCGACCTCCAGCGGGCGCAGGCCGGTCGCGAAGGGCAGGTAGTAGAGCGCCAGGTCGTGCAGCGGCCGCGTGGATCGGCTGCGCACGCGGCGCGCCCCGAGATCGACCTCGTCGGGATTGAGCACACGGGCTTCGCGCTGGGAGCTCACCTGCGTCGGGTCGAAGTGCTGCAGTGCCTGGAGGATCGCGTCCCGGTGCATGCGCAGGCGCTTCACGAAGGCGGCGCCGCTCTCCTGCAGGCCATCGACGCCCACTGCCTGCGTGAGCTGCACCGCGAGCCCCTTGATGCGCCGGTCGACGGCCGAACGCGACAGCCCCCATCGATGGGCCACGGTCGCGTAGGGATCGCCGTCGATCACCTCGCGCAGCATCTGGATCGTCTGCAATGTCTGCCGGCGATCGCCGGCGGCTTCCGGATCGTCTTCCATTGTTGTTACTCCCTGGACGACGTAATCACCGACGGACGCTGGCCGGGCGCGGCGTCGTGGTCGCTTCGCGCCAATCGCTTCCTCGATGTCGAAGGCATGGACCACGCACGGCCCGAGCACGTGCCCGGTGTCCCCACGTCTAACGCGCGAACCTGCGACTCCCGTGTGACCAGTCGTTTCGCGACCGATACACGCCAGGCCCTGTCGCGTTCGCGGCCGCGGCGAGACCTCGCCCGACCGCGTTGCGGTTTCAATGTGCCCGGGCATGCGTGCCGGCGTGTTGCCGAGGCGTTACCGCGTGCAGCGCGATGCGTCCGTCGCCGTTCCAGGTGCGTCATGACGCAACCCCCTGCTGCTCGATCCAGCGGCGGATGTCCTCGGCGCGCCAGACGGTCACGCGCTCGGACAGCTTCACGGGCTCCGGAAACGTGCGCGCATGCACGCGCCGCCACAAGGTGGACTTGGAGATGGGGACGAAGGACAGCACCTGCGGCTGGCGCAGGAAGCCGGTGTCCGGCAGCGCAGCGCTGGGCGCTGCGGCCGGGGAGTCCGCCGACAGGGCGGCGGGAACAGAAACGCGGGGCATGATCGGCCTCTCATCGGCATGCAGCCGGCAAAGGTCATGACCTGCTCTGCGACGACGGCGCTCGGTCAGGAAACGCGCCAGCCGCCCGGGAACGCTCGACTCCTGGACCACCGCGGGCGTTCCGTTCGCGCGGTGGATGAAGATGCCTTCCGAAGAGGGCCCCTGCCGAGGGCCCCCTTCGGTGTGATTCGATCGCCACCCCCTTGGGGGTGCATGCCGGCCGCCATGCGGTGCAGGTCCGCGCGTTCGATGCCGCGGAGGGCCGAGTCCGGCACCGGGTGCGTTCGGTCGCCGAGCCGGGCGCGGCGGGTCCGCCGGAACTGGCCGGCACGCCGGAGGCAGCGGGCCGACGTCGGACGAGGCAGGTATCGACTGCGACGCCACCCGATGCGGGTGGAGGCCCCGGGCGATTCGCCCGTTGAACGGGTGATCGGCGCTACGGTGGCGCCGACTTGCCTCTGCGGGCAGCCCATGGCCTGGACACACGGTAGCGTCCGCACCGCTCACGGGCAACACGCCCGCGCCGATTGCCCGCGCAAGCGTCGGTAGGTGCCGCCGCTTGGGAGGGACATCGGACGGCCTCCAATTCCACCGCCTACTCCGCCACCGCAGCGACTGCCGTTGGCGCAGGTAGCGGCTCCACGTCGCGGCCCGCTGTCGGTGGGGGATCTGCGGGTCCGTCCGGTACCGTGGTCGTCGAATCGACGGCTTCGCCGACGGCGGTACCGAGCGCGTCGTCAGGAACTTCGGCATCGTCGGGCGACGTGGCGCGGGCATCGAGCGCGTTCATGCGCCGCCGCAAGCCCGTCGCAAAGCTTCGCGCGCCGTTGGCGATGTCGCGCACCTGGCGCTTGAGCCCCGCACGCTGCGTGTCCACCGCCTGCGCCGACACCACCTCGTGGATCTCCAGCGTCTGCAGCAGCGGCATCAGCTGGTCGAGCTTGACCAGCACCTCCAGGAATCGGCGGCTGATCGACGACAGCACGCGCACGTCCACGTCCAGCGGCACCGTGTCGTAGGACGCCAGGCTGGTGATGCCGTGGGCCTTGAACAGCGCCTCGGCGCCGTCGATGGCCTCGTTCAGGCTGGTGGTGGCGGCATCGATCCTGCCGCGCAGCGCCGTCTCGATCCTGCCGATGTCCTCGTGGTCGAGCCGGGTGCGGGCGATGACCGAGATGAAATGCATGTTCAGCTGCAGGGTGTTGAACATGCGCACGAACATGCGCTTGCCCTCGGCACTGCTGAACCGCGTGGCGATCTTGAGGCTGGCCGCCTCGACGCGTCGGAAGTCGACCTTGGCTTCGCGGGCCAGGATGCGGGCGTTGGCGCCGCCCTGGTCCACCTTCACGATCTCGACATTGGCCATGCCCGCGGCTCCTTGTGCTGACAACGGGGTCGACGACTGGGGTCAATCGCATCTTCCGAACGTGCACGGCCCTTTGCCACGCGAAAGCCCCGGCACCTCGGGGCGCTTTCGCGATCAGTTGCGTGGCGACGGGCATCGGCCCATTGACCGGGCGGAACCGGCAACCTACCTTTGCGCCATGCAGCAGCTGGCCCTGCATCCAGACTCGGCAAGCCTTGGAGATCTCCTGAACTGATCCCCCGCGTGGGTGCCCGTGCAGGTCGCACAGGCACCCGTGGGGACGATCGAATCGCGGTGATGCACGCCCCACCGATGGGGGACACCCGTTGCGGTGTCGTTCCGTCGAGTGCCCCTGTGCATCGCCGTGCCGAGGACCGCGCAAGCGATGAGGCACGCCGGGGCATTCGCCTCAGGCCGGGCCTTCGAGGCAAGGGCTGCGTCCCGGTGCCGAGCGCATCCGCTCGAGCGCCGCACCGACCGCGCCCTTGCCTCCCGGGCTCGTCCCGTTCTCGCCGATGTCCCCCCCGATCGGACGCTGACACCGATCACCGCGCTCGCGCGCGCCACTGAACCCTGTCAGCCCTGGAGTTCCAGGCCCAGCCCGCAAGGCGGCCGGGGCCACATCACCCAACCGTCACCCGCATGGGGGCCCACGCCCCCGCCACGGGGTGCACGTGGTCTCCCTTCCCATCCAAGGAGTCCACGATGCACAGCACCAATGCCTGCCGTCAGGCCGGCGCCCATGTCGGCTCGCCACACACGGCAAGCCTCGACGCAAACCGAGCCCGACTCGGCTCGACGACGACCCCGTTCGTCGTCGACGCCCCGTTCGACATCCCGACCGCCCTGGATCTCCAGGACGATCCTGGCGCAGACAGCGCCGACAGCGCCACCGGCGCACCGGGCAGCACCCGCGAGGAGTGGGTGGAGGAGTGGAGCGAGGACGACATCGTCCTGCTGCACTGGCGCCTGCTGCAGGAGATCCGGCACCTGGCCGACCCGGCCACGCCGCTGGAGGAGAAGCTCGACACCCTGCGTTGGGTGTTCACCGAACGCGAGAAGGACGGCCTGCCGTTCTCGTTCGTGAACTGCCTGCGCGTGGTCGGCTGCAGCCCGCTGTCGCCGATCCCGTACTGCGGACTCGTCGACGCCGAGGAGGTTCGCGAGCGCATCCGCCATGGGCTGCGGCCCTGGCTGCACGCGACGCTGGCCCGCTACCCCGACTGGGTGCGCGAGGCCGTGGCGACCCACCCCGAATGGGTCGAGGCCCGGCTGACCCGCAATCCCCAGTGGATCAACGAGCAGCTCAAGCAGATGTCCATGCAGGGCGACCTGTTCGCGTGATCACGCCCACCCCGGGCGCCGTGCCTCGGGCCGCGCCGACCGATCCGGTCAGGCCGCGCCGGCACGCGCCCATCCGTTCGAAGGAACTCACCATGCTCACGTTCAAGGAAGCCCTCTGCCTGCTGGCGATCGTCGTCGCCTACGGCATCACCGGGCGCATGGACTACGAAGACGCCCTGCTGATGGAGCAAGTCCGGCTGCAGGTCGGCGCCGACTGCATCCATGCGCTCGAAGGCGACGACACCCTCCCGGAAGTGGGACCCACCTGGCACCCGCCGGTGGCCCGCCCCATCGAGGGCACCCGTCCGGAGGCGCCCTGCGTCCCGGACGCCATGTCGGACCAGCCGATGCGGCTGACCCGGCACTGAGGGGAGCCGCCATGCACACCGATGCACGCCTGGTTCCCGGCCGCGTGCGCCTGCTGTCCGTGCAGGCGCCCGAGGACATCGAGTACCTCGTCAAGGAAAGCGAAGTGCTGACCGGTCGGTCCGGCCGCACCTTCGTCATCGCTGGCGCCGACCGGCTCGTCTACCGCGTCCATTGGCAGCCGCTCACCGAATCCGGTGGTCATGCCGCCGGGCCGTTGGTCGAGCGCCTCGGCCACCAAGGCGAGGTCCTGAGTCGCCAGCACCTGCAGCTCTGGGAGTTCCTGGAGCACAGCCTCGTCGAGGCGCAGGCTGCCGGCCAGTTGTTCACCCCTCCGGTCCGCACGACGCCCTGATGGGCACCGATCTGCGCTGACCGGCCCACACACCCCGGCGGGTGCATCCCGCCAGGGGTGCGCCCGCCGGTTCTTCCCCCGATCGGGATGCCCCGAAGGAGTCAACGATGAAGATCCAAGTCCGAATCAACGAAGAAGGCGCGCTGCGCAACCAGCGCCATGCCTTCAGCAACCGGTTCACCCTGGTGTCCGAGCTGCTACAGAACGCGCGCCGTGCCGGCGCCCGCCTGATCCGGATCGACCACGATCCGCAGGCACAGATCCTGACCGTGCAGGACGACGGCCACGGCCTGGACGACTTCCAGAAGCTGCTCAGCTTCCACGAGTCGGGCTGGGACGCCGACACCTGCACGCAGGAGCGCCCCTTCGGCGTCGGGTTCTCGAAGTGCCTGTACGCCGCCTCGCGCTGCGTGGTGGCCTCGGGCCGGCGCCGCGTCGACATCGACACCGCGGCCGCACTGGCCAAGGCCATGGTCGAGGTCGAGGAGTGCGCCCTGGGTGACGCGGTGGCAGGCACCCGGGTCGAGCTGCACGGCGTCGACCTGCCGGACCTCGCACAGCGCGTCGAGGAACTGTGCGCCGGGTTTCCGGTGCCGGTGTGGTTCAACGGCGAGCCGCTCAAGCGCGCCATGGCCGAGGCCCACCTGGCCACCCAGGCCAGCGCCATCGGTGCCGTGCACCTCGCGGGCACGCGCGATGGCCGGTACACCCACGACACCTGGGTGTTCCTGCAGGGCTTCTGCGTGCTGCGGCCGGCCTGGTCCAGCCGCGAGGACGTGAACGTCGTGCACCTGGACTCGCGCCAGTTCATGGCGCGGCTGCCGGACCGCGACCGCCTGATCGACGAGGACGTGCAGCGCCAGCGCATCGACACCGAGCTGAAGGCCTGCTGGCGGCGCACGCTGGAGATCGCCAAGGCCGAACTGCCGCCGCGCCACTTCATCGACACCTACTACGGCGTCATGCGCGGCTGGGGGCACCTCGACCTGCTAAACGACCTAGGCACCCTGCCGGCGGAGCTGTGCAGCCTGGTGTCGGGCTACCCAGTGCAGGTGGAGCATGGCGAGCGCCGCCATTTGACGCCGGTGCCGACCGCGCCAACGCGAGAAGCCATCGAGTCGGGTGCCGTGCAGCTGGTCGCCCTGGACGACGTGGGCGACGACAACGCGCCGCGCTGGATGATGGCGCGAGCCCGCGGGTGGCTGGTGTTCGACTGGATCGGCGTGCATGCCGACCACTGGGTGATGCGCCACGTCCGCTTCCTCGAGGAAGAGGGTCAGCGCGTGACGCCGGTGGGCGAGAAGCTGCGCACGGCGCTGGAGGGCCGCTGGGTCTGGCCCACGGTCATCCTCTGCGAGAAGGTTCGCGTGCGCGTCGGCGACGACGAGACGCTGGTCGGCGACGCCGGGGTCTGCCACGACGGCAACCTGTACATCCCCGACGGCGAGACGACGGGCGCGCCGGTGGAACAGCTGTCCTCGTTCACCGACGAGCACGACCAGTTCCTGGAGGCCGACCGCGACGCCGACCGCGACGCGCTGGCCGATCTGCTGCGCCTGCTGCGGGCGGTGGACCCGGTGCAGACGCTGGACTCGCTGCTGCAGTCCCTGCGGCTGGGCAAGTACCCGCTGCTGCACGGCAAGACCTTCCAGCTGACGGTGGGCGTGGGTCTCGCTCCCGGGCACACCATCGATCTGGTCGATCACGCAGCCGCAGGCGGAGGAGCCCATGCAGGACGCTGACTACGCGGCCCGCATCGACGCCGTGAAGCAGCGCGCGCACGGGCGCTGGAGCGAGGTGCTGGCTGCGGCCGGCATCGAGGAGCGCATCCTCCGGCATCGCAACGGGCCCTGCCCGTCCTGCGGCGGGACCGACCGCTTCCAGTACACCGACAAGTTCGGCGAGGGCAACTACCACTGCCGGCAGTGCGGCCCGGGTGGCGGCTTCAAGCTGCTGCAGGCCGTGCGGGGCGTGGACTTCCACGCCGCCCTGTGCGAGGTGGAACGTTGCCTGGGCATGCTGCCGGCGGCGGCCGCCAGCGAAGCCGGTGCCCCGGCGGCACCGGGGGAGCGCATGCGCCGGCTGGTGCAGCGCATCTGGGACGAGGCGCGGCCGGTGGTGGCCGGCGACGAAGTCGACCGCTACCTGCGCGGGCGCGGGCTGACCCTGAATCGGCATCCGCCGGTGCTGCGATTCCACCCGTCGCTCGGCTACTTCGAGAAGGGTGCGGACGGCAAGTCGCGGCAGATCGCGGCCTACCCGGCCATGCTGGCGCTGATCCAGGCGCCGGATGGTCAGGCCGTGACGCTGCACCGGACCTACCTGCGTGACGGCCGGAAGCTCGACGCCGCCGACGCGAAGAAGGTGCTCTCCGCGGGCATCCACGGCGCCGCCGTGCGGCTGTTCGACGCCGGCGCGCAGCTCGCGCTGTGCGAAGGCATCGAGACCGCCCTGGCGGTGCACCTGGCCACCGGCAAGCCCGTGTGGGCCGGCATCAGCGCCGGCAACCTGGAGAAGCTCTGGGTGCCGGACACCGTGCGCGAGGTCTGCATCTACGCGGACAACGACGCCGGCGGCGACTTCGCCGGCCAGTGCTTCGCCTACGCGCTCGCGCGGCGGCTGAAGCGGGAGGAGAGGACCACGGGCCCGCGCCAGGTGCGGGTGTTCGTGCCGCGCCATGCGGGCACGGACTGGGCCGATGTGTGGTGCCAGCGTGCCACCGGCCCCTACCCCGGCCTGGGGCAAGCGACCGCATCGTCGTCGGCCGACCGGGCCTCGGGCAACCGGGTGGCCCTCGGTGGCTGAGGCAGAGGTCATGAAGCTTGGGGTGCGGCGAGCCACGGCGGGCCGCACCCGCTTTTTCAGCGGCACTGGACCGGTCGGCGCATGCCCTGCGCCACGACCTGCCGGTGCCGGCGAAAAGGTCAGGCGCCGTCGGCCATGCGGCCGGTGCGCTCCCCTCGTCGTTTCCCGACTGGTAGCTGCCAGACCAGGTGACGCCAAACGGCGCCACGAAGGCAGCCCTGGAGATCCCGCGCGACCGATGGCGACACCCGTGTCACCGAACTCGCGCCCCTGCCTCGCCGATGCTTCGCCAATCCGCCCAGGACGCGCCGCATGCGGCGAGTTGTTGTCGTCAACCCACTGCGGGGACCCGTGCCCCGACGTGGGCCGTGCCGTCCCCGCTTCTCACCCACCCCAACCCGACTGGAGAAAGTCATGAAGAGCGGACGTACCCTCGTGAGCCTGGCCCAGGAACTGGAGCGCCAGCTGCACTCGAAGAAGGACCTGATCGTGCCGTCGCAGCTGGTGCATCACAGCACCGGCGACGACGGCCAGACGCACATCATCGTCAACGAAGCCGGCAACCCGGTGCGCTACGGCGTCACGCCGCTGGCGCGCCGCCAGCTGGCCGACAAGCTGAAGATCCCGCACGCGTACTTCGAGCGCATGCGCGAGGAGCAACCGGTGCTGCTGGACCGCAACGTCAACACCTGGCTTCAGAGCGAAGACGACCGGCGCATGCTGCGCACCCTGGACGGCCAGGTGCGCGCGGTGCTGTCGGACCGCTACCGCCGGCTCGACAACTTCGACCTCGCCGAGAGCGTGCTGCCCATCCTGCAGCAGCTGCCCGACGTGCGCTTCGAGTCTGTCGAGCTGACCGAGACGCGCATGTACCTGAAGTGCATCACCTCGCGCCTGACCTACGAGATGGCGCCGGGCGACGTGGTGCAGGCTGGCGTGGTGATCTCGAACTCGGAGGTCGGCCAGGGCACGCTGTCGGTGCAGCCGCTGCTGTACCGGCTGGTCTGCCGCAACGGCCTGATCGCGGCCGACCGGTCGCTGCGCAAGACGCACGTGGGCCGTTCGCTCGGCACCGAGGACGAGGGCCTGCAGGTCTACCAGGACGACACCCTGCGTGCCGACGACAAGGCCTTCTTCCTGAAGGTGCGCGACGTGGTGCAGGCGGCGGTGTCGGAAGCGAGCTTCCGGCAGACGGCGCAGAAGCTGCAGAAGACACTGAATATCCCCCTCGTCGGCGACCCGGTGAAGACGGTCGAGGTGCTGGCCCAGCGCTACACGCTCAACGATGTCGAGCGCTCGGGCGTGCTGCGGCACCTGATCACCGAGGGCGAGCTCTCTGGCTACGGGCTGGTCAATGCGGTGACGCACTACAGCCAGGAGATCGACGACTACGACCGCGCCACTGAGTTCGAGGCACTGGGCGGCAAGCTGATCGAGCTCGGCACCGCCGAGTGGAAGGGCCTAGCCGAAGCCATCTGAGCACGGCCTGAGCAGGCAATCCGGCACGGCGGCGAGCGGGGGCAACCCCATTCGCCGACCGTTCCGGCGCCGACGTTGCACGACGCCCCGACAAGGGCGTCGTTCACGCCGCACATCGCTTCATGCGGTGGCGCTCACGCATTCGCCGGAATTCTCCAGGGCTTGCGAGTGGCAATTCGGTAAGCAGATGCACAGGCCCGCGCCGCCCATTGAAGTCGACCCTTCGCCCACCCTATGCTGGCCGCACAGCGCCGGAACCATTCCTTCAGCCACTGCAACACGACCCGCATCCACCGACCAACTCCTCCACCCTGCCCTGCACGGGCTCGTGGTCCCCACGCGAGGACGCACCATGAACCAGGTCCAGCTCTCCGATGTGCAGATCGCCAACCTGACCCTGCTGCTCACCATCCGCGACGGCATCCTCCACGACCGCACGGCGGCGTGCTGCCGCTTCGCGCTCGACGCGACCCAGGCCGAGCGGCTCGGCACGATGAGCGTCCAGCAGCTGATGGCCATCGTGGCCAACCTGGGCGACGCCACGCTCTTCCCGCCTCGCCGAGACCTGGTCAGCCTGCTCGACACGCCGCTGCCACTGGTGCGACCGCTGGCCGCGGCTCACGCCCCCCGCCATATCACGGCCAGTTCGGCAGCCTGACGCCCAGTTGCCGAGTCATACGCCATGCAGTCGCGGGTCGATCGCCAACTGCGCGCCCTAGCACTGGCCAAAGCCTGCGCGGCCTGCGGCGCACGTGTGCGCACCATCGGCCATCTGACGGGCCTGCCGCCCCGCGAGGCGCTGCGCCTGCTCTTCCCGGACCGCATGGCCGTGCCTCGAGGGCGATCGCCGGACTCCCCCGAGTGGTACCACGGCGCCAACCTGCTCCACCGCGCCGAGGCCTCGATCGTCGTGGCCCTGTACCGCCGTCTGCGAGACGCCGACTTCCCTGCAGGTGAAGCTCTCGTCGGCGCCTACCGCCACTACGTCGGCATCTGCCAGCCGCCGCACCGCATCAGCTTCGACCGCGCCTTCGATCTGGCCGCGCACACGGACGGCCTGTGGCTCACCGACACCCGAAGCTTCTCGCTCGTCACCTGCCCGACCTGCCACAGCGAGTTCCTGGCGGCCTACGGCTCCGTGGCCCGCTCGAACGACCACTGCCCGTTCTGCAAACTGGTGCAGCGGTACGGGACGGACCCGCGGGTGCAGGGGGCGTTCCCGGTGCAGCCGTTGGCTGCGCCGAGCGCGGAGCAGCTGGGGATGCTCGTCCTGTTGCAGGTACCAGCTGGCTCTTCCACCGGGCAGCTTGCTAAATCCACGGCAGGACAGCATAGGCCGTGAGCCTCACTTCCAAGCTCGCCGGCGCTCAGCTGCTGGCCCATGACCAGCGACGCAGCGTTGCGATCCAAAACCGCTTGTCGGCTATTGACGCCAAGCTACCAAGGAGCAGTCAGCCGCGTAACAGGCGCCGGCCGTTTCGTTCCTGCTCGGGGCGAGGGCTCAATCCAAAGCGATGCTGAGCTGACACTCGTACAAGCCGACAGCGAGTACCCGCCGGCGTTCAGGCGGGCCGGAGCCGGACTAGGTCTTCGCTCAGAGACGCCTGCCAGCCCTGCTGTGCGCTAGTTTTCATCGCACGGATCGGCGTGACGGCCTCGCACACGTAGCCCGCTTCGGCAGCCAACTCGCGCAGGATGTCCCCGACATCGATAAGGACGTCGGCATACCGGCTATCGCCAACCGTCATCAGCACGGCGCCCTCAGAGTTCATCTTCCCGCGCACAGACTTGAGGATCTGCACCAAGTCCGCGAAGTACGCGCCAATCATGTCGGGAAGATGCGGATCCCAGAGCTGGTCACTCTTCTTCTTCAGCGCTGCGACGGTCTTGTGAAGCTTGCGGGACTCGAGCCCTTCCCAGGTCATGTCGCGGTGGATCTGGACGTGCGATCGCAGCGTGGACGTTCGCAGTTCGGTGTTGTCGGCGCGACTCTTCAAGTAGCCGAGCACCCACAGCTCGACGTTGTAGATGTCCGTGTAGTCGAAGCTGTTCGGGTATGGAGGCGAAAACAGCGCTACATCGACTTGGCCGACGTTGTCGACCTCGACCCGTGAGTCGCCGCGCAGCAGCGTATAGGTTTCGCAGGCGCGAGTGCCGTGCGCGCAGATGTCGAACAGGGCCGCCTGGAAGGCCGCCTGGAACGCGACGCTTACGTCGCGCGGCGTCTTCTGCGTCTCACGCCAGTTGGATCGGTATCGGCGGCCTTTACCACTGATCACAACGTTACTCATGTCGACCAGGATGCTTCCGAGCAGCACGCGCAAGAGGCGGCGGTTGACAGGGTCGACGACCTCGTCGATAGCTTCGCGGATCGTCAGGATGCGACGGAAGGTCTCTCGCGGGAAGATCCAGCGGTCCTTCAAGCCGGGCTCTACCATGGTTGTGGGCCAGGACTGGTAGCGGATCGACCGGAGGTTGGCCGAGCGGCTGCTCATCTTCTTGACCACGCCGGCGAAGTCGTCGACCAGTTTGGCGTGATCGTACTTCGACAGCTTGGCATCGATCAGGTCGGCAAGGAACGGGTTGACTTCGATCGAGGTCGATTCGATGCCAAGAAACTGGCACGTTAGGGCAGTCGTGCCTGAGCCACCAAAGCAGTCGAGGCAGGTCGACGGCCAGAACCCCAGGCAGCTTAGCGACTCGGCCACCATTAGCGGCGAGAACGCCTCCTTGAAGCGGTACCAGCGCTGGAACGGCAAGTTGTGGCTGGGCATGTTCGATGACATCGGCGCGCCATCGACCAGCCCCTTGAGCCACGCCGAGAAGTTTCGCCGCTCGGCAAGGCCGAGGTCAGGGCAGTTCTCGTCGATGAAGGTGCGGATGGCGGCTGCGTTCATGTCACTGACTGCTCCGGTCTACTAGGAGACGAGGTGCGCGGCGCGCTTGCCTTCGATCGTCTGTTTGAATATTATGCAAGCCGATATTCACTTTGGCAAGTGCCAGTGTCCTCCGAACCACCATCCCTCCCTACCCCCCAGGAGATGGCCGCGTTTATCCGCAGCGCCTGGGAGAACCAGGACATTTCACAAAAGGAAGTGGCACGCGATCTCGGCATCCATCAGAGTCAGTTCTCCAAGTTGGTCAACGGGCGGTTCAAGGAGGCGGATGGCCACGCAGCAAGGCTCTTTGAATATTCAAAGCAGCGCCAGGGCGCTGGCGGGCGAGCCCGGTCTCCCGCGGTGGCTGAGACAATCCGGGCGTCCCTGACAGAGCGGCTCATGCAAGCATGGGACGGTACGGCAGAAGGCGCCCGGGCACTTGAGGCGATCTTGGACGGTGCGGCGCGGTTGCGGCAGGCGCGACTCCGCGGTCGCTGAGCCCGCCCTCGCGTGCTCTGTCGGGGTGTCCTCGCGGCGGTATCGCCGCGGTACCCATAGCATTCATACCGACTGTTACGTGCGTTGACGCTTGCCTATACTGCGCTGGCAACCCGGGCTGACGACGAGCAGCAATCGGGGCCAGGGAGATTCACAATGTCGTCGTTGCAGACCCGTGCCGCTTGCGCGCTGGCTTTGGCTTTCGCGGATTCCATCGAAGGACCGCGAGCATGATGAATCTGCCTGTCATTGAGCGCCTGCAGATTCGCAACTACGGGCTTTACCCCGGTCCGAACCACGACGGCGTCTTCGACATAGACCTTCAGCCTGGCCTGACGGTTGTGCTGGGCGCTAACGGCTTGGGCAAGAGCACCCTAGTAAATATTCTCTTCCGATTGCTCACGGGTCCCTGGAACGTCAGCCTGCCCGATGGCAATCTCGGCACGGCTAACCTGGTCGCCGTGGCGCTGCCGCCGAAGGCTCGGTCGACGTTTAGCGCCCGCGTTAACGACGCTGCGCGCGAGGCAATCGCGACGATTCGCTTCAGCATCGGCGCACGCAGGTTTACCGTAACGCGCTCTCTGCAAAGGCTCGACCTTGTGGAGTTTTCCATCGACGGCGACCACCCTCGTGCTGACGAGGAGGAGCTCAAGAACGCGGTCCTGGCCGCTTCGGCCATCGCTACCTACGGCGAGTGGATCTTTGTGCTGCGCACGATGGTCTTTTTCTTCGAGGATCGCCGAATGCTCGTGTGGGATCCGACCGCCCAGCGCCAACTCCTTCGCTGCTTGTTCCTCGAACCCGATCAGGCGCGCGACTGGTGGATTTCCGAACGCAAGATCCTCGATCTCGACTCCCGCATGCGCAACCTGCAGGCGGCGCTCGCTCGCGAAGAGAAGGAAGAGCGCGAAAACCATAGCTCGTCCAAGGCTGCGCCGGAGGTGCGCGCCGAGCTCACCTCCAAGGAAACGTTGCTCAAGGCCACGCTCGACCGCCAAACCAAGCTGGTCGAAAGCATCGAAGAGCTCGATGAGGCACGCCGGCGCCATCGGCTCGATGCGATGCGTGCCGCCGATGCCCTGCATGCGGCAGTACACGAGCTGGAGCGCGCCCGTTTAGCTGCTGTGGAAGCACGCTACCCCACGGCAGATGAATCGATGCGCTACATTTTCTCGCGCCTGATGACCGATGACGTGTGCGGTGTTTGCCAGACTCCGGGTCGACACGACAAGCGGACGCAGATGCTGCGCGCGATCGACAGTAAGCACTGCGTGCTGTGCGACGCGACGGTCGCGGCGGTTGAAGGTGCGCCCGTAGACCTGAGCGACGAGCGCGTGGCTGTGCTGCGCGCCCGCGTGGAGGAGGCGACGGTCACTGAAGCGGCATCTCGTCACTCGATGGAGACCTCGTCGGCCGAGTACACCGCGTCGCAGAGGGGATTGGCCCAGCTGAACGTGGAAGCCGCTGACCTCGAGGCGGATGTCGAGGCACTGGTGCGACAGCTGCCAGCTGACGAACAGGCGGCGCGCAGGCAGAACGACGACCTCACTGCGCTTAAGAAGCGCGTCAAGGTTATGAATGCCGACCTGCAAGAGCTGCGCGAGGCCTTCGCCGGGAAGCTGGCAACGTACCGTCGCCAGATCGGTGAATTCTCCGAACAGGTCAAGACAGCCTTCGACGACATCGCGGGCGGTTTCCTTGTCGAGGAGGTTTCCTTGTCGTGGACGCCCATCCGGGTGCCGCTAGGCCAAGCCGGCAGCGGTGGCGTCGACCTCACGCCGATCGAGTACCCGTCCTTCAGCATCGAGATGACCGGCGCCAACTTCTCGCAGGTCCAACGTCGCGACAGCCCCGAGCAGGTCTCCGAAAGTCAGCGCGAGTTCATCGACCTCGCCTTCCGGATGGCCCTCGTCCGAGTGGGCACGCAGAGCCAGACGTCGACGATCATCATCGACGCACCGGAGTCGTCGCTCGATGCGGTGTTCGTCAACCGCGCCGCCAAGGTGCTCGCGTCGTTCGCCAACGCCAACAGCACGAATCGGCTGGTGGTGACGTCCAACCTCGCAGCGGGCAAGCTCATTCCGGCGATGCTCCAGGCAGCCGAGGATGTGCCGCGTGCGCGGTTCAAGCGCATAGTCGATCTGTTCAAGGCCGGTGTCCCGACGCGGGCGATGACCCATCTGCGTGAGGAGTACCAGGAGCTCAGAGACGAGCTCATCCACCAGATCGACCCAAGCATCACCGATGCTGACCTTGCCTGAGTCGAGCATGTCGTTGGAAGCACGAAAGCGCCCCATTCGGGTGCTCGCGCTGCTCGACGCGCTGGCTGACGCATCAATCTTCGTAGCGCCGCTGCGGGTCGTGCACGAGCTCGCTTACCTGTCCAACGTGTTGGCACCCGTATTCGAGCTCGCGCCGTTCAGCGCGAGCCTTCTGAAGCGACAAGGCGGCCCGTACTACCCCGAGCTGCAGGAAACCATCGACTTGCTGGTGGGCCGTGGAATGGTGCTCGCCACGGGCATCCGATATGAGCCCGTTCCCGAGGAGAAGCGCTACCGCCTGCAGGCCAACTACCGGATCAATCGGCCCCTGGCCGAGCCAGTGCTGGCCGCCTACCGGGAAGTCTACGCTGACACGGGCGAGCCGTTTTTCATCGGTGAACTGTGCGCCGCATACAGCTTGCTGGCAGACCAGGAACTCGGACAGGCGTTCCGGTTCGACGCGCGCTATGCAGACAAGGACGTGGACAACAACGAGGTAATTGACTTCGGCCAGTGGGTTAGCGCAGCCAGCACGAATTTTTCGCGTAATGCAGCCATGTCGTTCCGACCCGGCGAGCCGCTGCAGCCGGCCGAGCGCATTTTTATGTATATCGAGCATGTGCAGAGGAAGGCTGGCCGTGGCGGCTGAGGCCCAAAGCACCGATCCGCTCGACCTCGGAGCCTGGCAAGGCGACCGAGCCCAGATCGAGGCCGCACCACGCTCGACGTTCGGTGACATCGACGACCTGCCATCCGAACTGCGGTTCCAGGTCTATGTCTCACGAACCATCCGCGCGCGCGAACGCCAGGCGGATGCTGAGACTGCCGGCGCAGCAGCTTTCATTCTGGTGACGCCACAACAGCAAGAGGAGCTGAAGGTCGGCCGGTCGTTCAACCGCACCGTCCACATGGGCCGTGTTCGCCTCGTGGGCCGCATCCATTTCATGACCCCTCGCGCGGCGACCAGTGCGTTCGAGGAGTACTCGGGGGACGCCAACGGCGTGTTCGAGCGGATCGCTGAGCTGCAGTGTGATGATGTGCCCACGATGGTGTACGACCCGGGCGCAGGCAAGACGCGCCTGTCGTACTACCCGAAGGGCACTCGCACGGACGACGGGATGATCGAGGTCGATCTGGATGTCGGGCCGGTCACCGAGGCTGAGATCCTGGCCGTCATCGATGCGGTCTACCGCACCGAATTGTGCACACCCGACAACTCCGGCCCCACGAAAGTTTGGCAAAACGCCGGCAAGGGCTACCCCATCGAAGAGGCAGAACGCACGGTTCAGCAGTTCTTGCGCGTGGGCCTGGCTGCGCGCTTCCACTGGTGCACGATACGCGCCGAGCAAGCTGGCAAGCTCGGTCGCACGGATCTCGAGGTGGTCGACAACCGTACAGGAGAGGTGGGAAGCGTCACACACCACGCGCTTCTGGAGTTGAAGGTGCTGCGCAGCTTCAGTCATTCGGGCTCGGCCTACGCGGCGACGGCGGCTGAGGAGGCCATCTCCAAGGGCTTGAACCAGGCGCACTCCTACGGGAACGACAACAACACGCTGCTGCGCATGCTGTGCTGCTTCGATATGCGGTCGGACGATGTCGGAGACACGACAACGTTCGCGCAGGTACGGACGGAAGCTGCCACGCTGTGCGTCAGCTTGAAGCGTTGGTATCTGTACCGTTCGTCGGAGCACATGCGCGAGGCGCTCGCGCAGCGCGAGCGGGTGGCCGCCAACGATCGGTCGAGCGCCGGCAATTGATTGACCAAGTCGCGCCGCACCAGCAGTTCTTCGCTTGAGGCGCCAGGAGTGGCCATCTATGGCTGAGGCAAAAGTACGGGGCCCAGGCGGTAGGGGCGCCCTAGTTGCCGCGGGCAATCAGCGGCATAAATGAACGGTCATTCAGGCGCTAGACCTGACCAGCTGCAACCGGTCTTCAAGGGTCAGTTATGTTGGCGATGGCTGTCTCGGCGCAAGGACGAGGCGCTTGTTGGACCTATCCGTAGTTTTGTGGGCGGGGCATACCATGAGGAATCAAGGACATGGGTATGCCGAGAAAGAGAAACACGGTGGCCGCGCAGGCGGCGTCTCGCGGGCCGCTGCCCGAGCTGCCGGCCGAGCTGGTTGACCAGCTGGTCAAGGGGCCGATGACGCCCGAGCAGGTCCAGGACCTGATGCTGGCGTTCAACAAGGCCGTCATCGAACGGGCCATGGGCGCCGAGATGAACCTGCACCTTGGGTACGGGCCTGGTGGCGAAAAGCCCCAGGACCAGATCAACGAGCGCAACGGCACCAGCGCCAAGACGGTGCTGACCGAGCGCGGCTCGGTGCGCATCGACGTGCCCCGCGACCGCGAGGGCAGCTTCGAGCCGATCCTGATTCCCAAGCACGAGCGGCGCTTTCGCGGCTTCGACGAGCGCATCATCGCCATGTATGCCCGCGGCATGAGCGTGCGCGAAATCCAGGCCTTCATCGCGGAGCACTACGGCACCCAGGTCAGCCCGGACTTCATCAGTTCGGTCACCGATGAGGTCATGGCCGAGACGCTTGCCTGGCAAAGCCGGCCCCTGGAGCCGATGTACCCGGTGGTGTTCTTCGATGCGCTGCGCGTGAAGATCCGCAGCGACGGGCTGGTGATCAACAAGGCCGTCTACTTGGCGCTCGGTGTGCTGCCCGACGGGACGCGCGACGTGCTGGGGCTGTGGATCGAGCACACCGAGGGCGCCAAGTTCTGGCTGAAGGTCTTCAACGAACTCAAAACGCGCGGCTGCCACGACATCCTGATCGCGGTGGTCGACGGCCTCAAGGGCCTGGCCGAGGCGATCGGCACGGTCTACCCCAAGACGACGGTCCAGACCTGCATCGTGCACCTGATCCGCTCGAGCCTGGATTACGCCAGCTGGCGCGACCGCAAGGCGCTGGCCGGCGCGCTCAAGCCGATCTACACGGCACCCAGCGCCGAGACAGCGGCCGAGCGGCTCGAGGCGTTTGCCGCAAGCGACTGGGGCGCCAAGTACCCCACGATTGCCGCCAGTTGGCGCCGGGCCTGGGAGCATGTGGTGCCGTTCTTTGTGTTCCCGCCCGACATTCGGCGCGTGATCTACACCACCAACGCCATCGAAAGCCTGAACATGCAGCTCAGAAAGATCATCAAGACACGCGGGCACTTCCCGACCGACGAGGCGGCCACCAAGCTGCTGTGGCTGGCCATCCGAAACGTACTGGCCAAGGCCGTTCGCCCGACCTACGATTGGAAAGGTGCAATGAATCAGTTCGCCATCCTGTACGGCGAACGCTTCACCCTTGGCCGGGCCTAAAGCGAACCGCTCAACCGCCTCGCCCACAAAAAGACGGACAGGCCCCGCTTGTTCGCAGACCACGCGCAATGCCGGAGTGCCCCTATCGGCTGACCCCGATAACCCTCGACCAGACCGCTCCTTTCGTCGTTCAAGGCCCACCTTTTGGCATCAGCATGGCCGCAGCACTCGTCTGCACCCACCATGCAGTCCCCAGCCTCTCTCGCCGCGTTCCCGGCCACCGACCCGGGCTTCGCGGCCCTGCCTGTCCCTGACCTGCTCACATCGGCCGATGACCTCGTCAGCCGCATCCGCCTGTGCTTCGGCCTTTCCCGCGACGCCTTCGATGCCGAGGTGCAGCCGCTGCTCCAGCGCTATGCCGGCTACGTCCACCTGCTGCCCGCCACCGCCGACAACTACTTCAGCTCACCTGCCGGCCTGCTGAACCTGGGGCTGGAGGTCGCGTTCTACAGCCTGCAAGGCACCGACGCGCACATCTTCTCCGGACGGTCGACGATCTCGGCGCGCCGCCAGCTTGAACCGCGCTGGCGCCTGGCCACCTTCGTCGGTGGCCTGTGCTGCGAACTGCACCGGGTGCTCAGCCACCTGATCGTGACCGACGATGCGGGTGGCGAGTGGCCGCAGTTCCTCGTCCCCCTGGGCGACTGGCTGGCATCGCGCAGTGCCACTCGCTACTTCGTTCGCTGGCGGCCGAACGCCACCGAGTCGCGGGGCCTGGGCGTGTTCGCACTGCCCCTGGTCGTCCCTGGAGCCACGCTTCAGTACCTGGCGCAGGACAACAGCGTCATCGTCCCGCACCTCCTGTCCAGCATCAGCGGGCAGCCGGTCTACCGTGACCACAACGTCCTCGACGCTCTGGTCCGCCGTTCGCTTGCGCTGGTGATCGACCGGAACCTGCAGGCCAACGCCGATCGCTACGGCGTGCCGCAGTTCGGCTCCCACCTCGAGCGGTACCTGGTCGACGCCATGCGTCGGCTAGCGTCCGGGAGTCCCAGCTGGTTCCCGAATCGGGAGAAGTCTCGGGCCTGGCTAGGGCCCGACGGGCTGTTCCTGCTGTGGCCGCAGGCGGCCCACGATGTTCAGGAACTGCTGGAAGCCGATCAGTTGGCCGGCATCCCCAAGGCGCCTGAGACGATGCTCGACCTCCTGCTGGAGGCCGGAGTCTTCGTGCGGCAGCCGGAGGGTGCCTCGACCTGGTTCGTCCTGCCGCCGGAGTTGAAGACCGCTGCGGAGGCGGTGAAGCTGGCATCGCCGGCGATCCTGCTGCACGGCGTCGCGCCGCCGGCCGAGCCACTGGCCATCTCGTTGGTCTGCCCACCTGGCGCCACTCGGACCACCCAGAAGGCGCCAACGACTGCACCGACGCCAGCTCCCGCACCGCCGCCCGGCACCCAGTTCTCTTTGCTCGACGCCACCGAGGTGGCCACATCACCGGCAGCCCGCACATCCCCGCCGCCGCCGGTGTCACAGTCCCCGGCACCGCCCCCTGCTGTCGTTGCCGACCTGGCAGTCCCGGCGCCGCCCTCTCCGCCCTCCCCGCCGCCGGCCGCGGCGCCGACCTTCAAGCTGAACGCACCCATGCGCCTGAACCCGGCCGTGCGCGATGCCCTCGCGGCCATCGTCAGCACCCTCAACGGGCCGGGCAGCGCAGCAGCCGCCGCACCCATCGCGCCCGGCCTGTTCGTGCCGCTGGCTGAACTGGAGGTCCGTGGCGTGCAGCCCGCGCTGGCCGGCCGGGCACTGGCCGATGTCGGCCTGCTGGTGCATGCCAGGCGGGATGGCCCGGCCACCGTCACGGCCGACTTCCGCGGCGAGCCGACGATCGGGCTCGTCGTCGCCGCAGCTTGCATCGAAGGTTTCGACCCTGCCGCCTTCGAGCCGGCCGCGCACGAGGTGCCCTGACATGCTGATGCGCCGCTATGAGATGCCCTGGCGGCGCGCCTACGAGGTGTACGCCGCCGCCGTCTGGGCATCCGCCCTGCTGTTCTTCGCAGTCACCGGCGGGCTGGGCCTGCTCCCGCGACAGCTCGCACTCCCGCTCGCTGCTTTCTGCCTGGCGATGGGCGTGCTGCGGATGGCGCAGGGCGTTCACACCCTGGTGCTGCGCGCCTCGCTCTCCGGCCGCGGCATCCAGGTTCTCAGCACGCAGGCCGTCGCCCGCTGGACGGAGAGGCCTGACGCGGTGTTCCTGGGCTTCGGCTTCGAGTGGCGGCCCGTCCACTCGCAGCGTCTCTACGAACTGGCCAAGGTCGACTACCGGGAGTTCACCGTGTCGCCCCGCCTGCTGCAGGTGCTGGGCTACGACGCACGCCCGCAGCCCGATGCCGAGATCGGCCTGCCCTACATCCATGGCGTCGAGCCGCGCGAGGTGCCCCTGCACCGGCCGCTGCAGAACTTCGAAGGCGGCACCTTGCTGGTGGGCACCACCCAGTCCGGCAAGGGCGTGGCGCTGGCCAACCTGGTGACGCAGGCCGTGCGTCGCGGCGACGTGGTCATCGTCATCGACCCCAAGAACAGCCGCCGCCTGAAGCGTGTCACCCAGCGCGCCTGCGAGGACTGGCGCGAACCCGACACCTTCCTCGAGTTCCACCCCGCCTTCCCTGAAGCCGGCGTGCGCCTGGACTTCACCTTCAACTGGCAGAAGCCCACCGAGATCGCCTCGCGGATCCAGTCGATCATGCCGCCGGACACGGCCGGCGCCTTCTCCGCATTCGGCTGGGACGCCGTGAACGTGGTCGTGCAGGGGCTGGTGGAACTGGAGGAGCGGCCGAACCTGGTCAAGCTCACCAAGTACATCGAGGGCGGCATCGAGCCCGTGCTGGAAGCGACGCTGCGCCGCTTCTACGAGCGGCTGCTCGGCGCCGGCTGGCGCGACCAGCCGGAGATGAAGAAGCTGCTGCACGACGCGCACCGCGGCAACATGAAGCGCCCGTCGGAGGCGGCCAGTGCGGACCTGCTGGCCCTGGTCGCCTTCTACGAGCACCACGTCCCGCAGTCGCAGCGCAACAAGGTGCTCGACGCCCAGGTGCGCACCTTCCGCCACAACCGCGAGCACTACCAGAAGATCACTGCCAACCTGCTGCCGGTGCTCTCGATGCTGACCTCGGGCGACCTGGGCCGGAGCCTGTCACCCGACCCGTTCGACACCGGCGATGCGCGGCCGATCATGAACTTCGAGAAGATCGAGCGCGCCGGGCATGTGCTGTACATGTGCCTGGATTCCCTGCCCGACCCGTCGGTCGCCACCGCCATCGGCGCACTGGCCCTGGCCGACCTGGCCGCGCGTGCGGGCATGCGCTACAACCTGGGCGGCTACCGGCGCATCTCGCTCTTCGTGGACGAGGTGTCGAACGTCATCAACCAGCCGCTGATCGAGATCCTGAACAAGGGCGCCGAGGGTGGCATCTTCACCACCTGCGCGATGCAGACGCTGGCCGACCTCGCCAGGCGCCTGGGCAGCCAAGACGCGGCGCGCATGGCGCTGGGCAACCTGAACAACCTGATCGCGCTGCGATCCAAGGACCGGCCGACGCAGGACTTCGTGGTCGAGACCTTCGGCAAGACCGCCATCCACTCGGTGCGCGTGGGCCTGAGCAGCGGTGCCGACGCCCACCTGGGCGACTTCTCGTCGAGCTACTCGACGCAGCTCACCGAGAGCTTCGAGGAGATGGTGCCGGCCGACGTGCTGGGCAAGCTGCCCAACCTGCAGTACTTCGCCTCGGTGTCGGGCGGGCGGATCATCAAGGGGCGGTTTCCGATCCTCGACCCGGATGCGGATGGGCCCAGAGCAACACGTTCGGCGCCACCGCAGGCGATCCGGACTCCAGCTGCGATGACGGGGCAACCGTCGTGATCCGCGTCGTCAGCATCGCCGCCCTGCTCTGCCTGCTGGTGCTGGTGCTCTACCTGCCTTCGGCGCATCCGCCGGAACGGTTCCTGGCGCAGATTCGAAGCGAGCACCAGGCCATGGAAGCGCTCTGGGGCGAGGCCCCCGCGCTGCGCATCCTCGACCGAGCACTGGTCCTCCAGGGCACGGCACGGGAGGCCACGCCTGTGCCCCCGACCGTCAGTGCGTCGGCGGCCAGCGGCGTGGACGGCGCCGTGGCGCGGGAGATGGCTTCCGTCAATCAGCGGCTGTTCGGGAACAGCTACTTCCGCGCGATCGACGCGCTCGTGCTGCTGGCCGCCTTCAGGCTGTCGGCGATGCTGGAGTGGCTACCTTGGATGGCGGCCTTCCTTGCCGCAGCGGTCGCGGACGGCGCGATCAGCAGAGTAATCAAGTCCAAGGAGTTCCTTCACCACGATCCGGAGCGCTTCGCGCTTTACGCATCCGTGTCGATCCTGCTGGCCTGCGCCGCCGTCGTTGCGTTGGTGCTGCCGGTCGGGGTGCATCCGCTGGTCAGCCCCGGCGTGGTGGCAACTCTCGCTGTCCTCTGGGGACGCAGCGTTGCGCACTTTCATCGGCGTGGGTAGGTGCTTGGTCGCCCAGAGCGTGCGCCAGGCGCCTGTCGCGACTTTGGAAACGTGTCGCGTTCTGTGCACGCTTGCTCAAGGTGCTCCACTCAGTGCCACAAACTGATGGCTTGGTCCTTCTGAACGCAGCTCCAACGCAGAACTCTTCGACACCACATAACCTAGGGGCTGATCGAACGAGAAAGGAAAAAGCGCCGCGGTGGATTGCAGTGATGTAAGTGCCAAGGCCTTGCCGTGATAGCGAAGTGCTGCCTCGACAAGCCAAGAGACCTTCTTCGGGTCGGCGACGGGGTGCGGCGGCAGCCGCTCGATGCGATTTCCCTTCATGACCCGCCGTATCGTGCGCCAGTCTACGAACGTCTGAATGACGGCGCGTGTGGCGGTCTTGATGTTGCCCCGCTCTCCATAGATCTCGCTCATTCTGCGGTGCAATTCTGGCATCGAGCAGTCGCCCTGAAGAGCAGTCAGTCGGCCTGTGAACTCAGCGACCCTTCCGAAGTATGAGTAGTTCGCAAGGGCCGATCCCCAGGCGAAGCCGGCGACTTCTTGCGACGACTTGACATCGGAAAAGATGTCCACGCCGCGACGAATGAAGTCCGCCATGTCGGCGCGCGGATCCAGCACAAGCGCGTTCAGCTTGGTACGCGTCTTGATCCTGGCCTCGTCTCCGAGGTCTGCAGCATCTAGAAGCTCGCTCACGTCGTCGAGACTGGCCACACCTGCCCGCACCTTCAGCGCAGCAGTCACCCAATCAAGTTGGATGAACCGGTCGAAGCCAATCTGCGGTGCCGTCAGGATCATTCAGCGCGACTCACATAGCCAATCTTGACGAAGGGCACCATCAGCTCTTCGACCGAGATGCCGCCATGGACGACGGCGGGCTCTCCCTGCTGCATGAAGGCTGTACGCCCGCCGGCGAACAACGCCAAGAAGTTACCCGGTAGTCCGGCCACATCAAGTCGGTACGTGTTTGGATTCGCGGCCGCCGATTCGAGCGCCAAGGTCTCGCTGCGGTAGGTCCGAACACGCTCGCCACGCAGCTCCGGCGCCACACCCTGGTTGGGCCGCCCCTGGCCAACCGCTTCCACATTGCCGTGGTCAGCGGTCAAGTAGACGTGAAAGCCCTTATCAAGCAGCAGCGAGAACAGTTGGTCAACGAAGCCGCTCTCGCACCAGCTTTCGATCTGGGCGGCGATGCCGCGCTTGCCCAACACGGCGCCGTGCACGATCTCATCGACCGTGTCGACCACCATGCCCGCAACCCTGATCGATGGCGCTGAAGTGGCCGCAGCCAGTTCTGCCAGCTGGTCCGCCCGCTTGATGCCCTTGCGGTACATGACCTCATTGGCGCGCAGACCCTGGTCTTGCCAAAACCGCGACCACTGGGTCGGCTCCGGCGAGGTGGACTCGATCGTGTCGGCGAACTCTCGCGGCTTGAGCCCGGAGAACAGCGCCTGCCGGGATACCGACGTCAGGGTTGGAAGCCAGGCAAAGCATGCGCTTTCTTCGAACCCGAGCTTGGGCGATCGCTTGGCCAGGGCTTCGCGGATCTGCACCCATTGGTCCACGGCCAGTCCGTCGAACACCAGCAGGGCAATCTTGGCCTCGCCTGCACCACGCCGCATCGAAAGAAAGCGCGGCACGTGGTGCACCATCACCGGCCCCTTGGCAACAGGCAGCGAAGGCAGGTCCGCATAGTGCTTGGTCACCCATTGCTGCAGTCGCTCGTCGGTGGTGGCTTGCAGCTCTGCAATGGCAGCCTTCAGCCCCTCGGCGCGCACCGTGTCCAAGGCATGAAAGCGGGCAAGCACCTCGCCGAACCGGCGGGACAAGTTGGCCCAGTCGCGGTAGGAAGATTCCAGCGTTGGCAGCGACTGAAGAATTCCCTTGATGCCCTCAGCGACCAGGTTCCTCAGTGCGAGTGGGTCTTGGACGATGCCCACCTTCGCCCAGTCAGGAATGCTGACCGCAGCGCCCTGAACGGCGAGCGGGTGCAGCAGGCCGTCGAGGAACATCGAGTCGACCAGCGCCCGAACATCCGGATGCTCAAAGGGTACGTCCGCCTTGGCCACGAAGTCGGCCGGCGTGGGTTCCCCTGTACGTGTGCCCGTCAACCCAAGACGTGAGAGGTAGCGGTACCAAGCGTCCTGCACGATCCGCAGCAATGTGCTCTTCGAGGCGAACAGCTCACTGATCGGCAGATCCTTGAACGCCGCGTGATCGCCAAGCACATGTGCAACATGGGTCGCCAAGACCGGCGGCAGACCGGCATCGCGGTAGTGCAGCCGCAGCAGCTCCCGCCACAGGTCCTCGGGGCGCGAAATCAGGTGCGGACTGATCTTGAAGATGTGGGTCAGGACGAACTCTTTGGTCGCAGACTCGCCCAAGGCCTGCGACGCATGCTTCGATTGCGCAGCGAACAGCGCTTCATGGTTCTCTGCGCCGATCTGTCGAACGACGGGATAGCTGAGCCTGGGGAACAGGTTGGCAAGGCTCAGACTGACGCGGCGTGCTTGCCTCAGGTAGTCCCAGGGCAAATCGACGACGTTGGTGCCACGCAAATGCAACACCAGGGCCTTGGCAGGTGCCGCTTCACCACGGTCCCATGCGCTGCGGTACCGATCCTCATACTCGGCACGGAACGCGACCGAGTCCTCGAACGGCAGAACCTCAAAGCCTCGTTCTCGCAGCCCTGACAGCACCTGCTCATCCAACAGCACATCGTCCGGGTCGGCCGCAATCCACAGACGCGACAGGTCTGCCGGAAACTCCTTGAGGATGCGTTCAATCCATGGGCTCATACCGACCCCACTCGAAGCATCATCACGGCGTTGAGATCCGGCACGCTGGCCTCTGCGTCATCCAAAGCTGCCATCCGTGCCTGGTGCTCGGCATTCAGCCGCTTGCGGCGATGCTCGCGAACAGCAGGCAAGCCGATTCGACCAATGGCCTGATAGCGGGCGTCGTAGGCGTACTTGGCCCGCTCCCGCTCTTCCTTCAGCCGTGAACGGTGCTCCCCGAGCAGTTCGGAAAACAGCCGTTCGCCTTGCGTCTTGGCCGCCGTCATGGATGTGTCGAACCACTGCACCGCCTGCTCGGTGGTGGTGGCGCCGGTGATCGCGACCGCCTCCGTCAACAGCAGGTCCCAGATGCGCTTGGCCGTGGGCACAAAGGTCCGCCCGTCGTCTGTTGCGAAAACTGGCAGGAAGCGCTTTCGACTGAGACCTTCAGCAGACAGGCTGATCTCCCACAGTGACCAGACACCCTGCACAGCCTCAGGCAGGCCGGCGATCTTGACCACCGGCAAGGGCTGCCCAGCAACGCAACGTGACAGCTCGCTGATCACCGCTCTGGCGCGCGGATCCTCCAAGGTGACCCATTCCAGGTCCGGGTTCTGTTCCGCAGTCCTGGCGTCAAAGCAAACCTTGGTCGATTCGCTGCCGTCCACCCATTTCACGCGCCATGCGTCACCCGTCTTCACGGCGCTGCCGCCACGTGCCGGCAAACCGGAGGTGATGGCGCGCTCCAGCCAAAACTGCGCCGGGTGGTCGCGCCATTTGCGAGCATCGTCGGCGTCCAGCGCATGGGCATCCGTCAGCAAGTCGCTGTTCTTGCGTTCGTCGGCGACCTTGTCTCGAACCTGATTGATCACGGCGTCACACGCTTTGTCGATCGAACCAGGATCTTGCAGGCCCTGCACGAACACCTCGTCGAACATCGCTTCGGCCTCGACGGAGTCCATCACGTCGGATGCCTTGTCCACGCCGAATTCCTGGGCGATGACTTCGAGCTTGGTCTCCAGCACCTGGCGGACGCGGTGCTCCACCGTGTCTTCGAGAACGAAGTTGATGGCCCGCACCACATGGCGCTGGCCGATACGGTCCACGCGGCCAATGCGCTGCTCGATGCGCATCGGGTTCCACGGCATGTCGAAGTTGACGATGACGTGGCAGAACTGCAGGTTCAGGCCCTCGCCGCCAGCGTCGGTGGAGACCAGAACCCGAACATCCCGCGAGAAAGCCTGCTGCGCCTTGGTGCGGGTATCCAGGTCCATGCTGCCGTTGAGCAGGGCGACAGAGAAGCCACGGCTTTCCAGGAAGCCCGCCAGCATGGCCTGCGTCGGCACGAACTCCGTGAAGATCAAGACCTTCATGGTCGGGTCGTTCTCTTCCTGCTGCAGCTTGTAGATCAGCTCCAGCAGGGCTTCGGCCTTCGCGTCGGTGCCCTGGGCCTCGGTCTCCCGGGCCAAGGTCAGCAGCAGGTCCACCTCGGCCTTCTCCTGTACCCAGCCTGAGGTCTGCACCGCGATGTCCACCTGGCTCTGGCCGTCCAACTCGGCCCACTCGTCCATCTCGGTCGAGTCGAACAGCGATGCCTGCGGCTGGGGCTCGTTGAGCAACGCCTGCCGCTTCTCTAGCGTGGTGCGAATGGCCGCCGTGCTGGACGTCACCAGCCGCTGCATCAAGATCATCAAGAACCCGATGTGCCGCTGCTTGGCCGCCAGTGCCTGGTTGTAGCCATGGCGTACGTAGTCGGTGACCGCCTCGTACAACCGCTGCTGGGCACCATGCCGGTCTTGCCACGCCACGGCCTGGAGACGAGTGAGCCGGGGCTTGAACAGCGGCTGGCCTTCGGCATCGATGGCGTTGCGCTTTTCGGTCCGAATGACGAACGGCCGCACGCGATCGCGGCTGACGCTGCCTTCATCCGGAAACGAGTCCCGGTCAATCAATTGCATCAGGCGCAGGAACTGGTCGGTCTTGCCCTGGTGGGGCGTGGCCGACAGCAGCAGAAGATAGGGCGCTGCTTCGGCCAGCGCAGCCCCCAGCTTGTAGCGTGCCACTTGGTCGGTGCTGCCGCCCATGCGGTGCGACTCGTCGATGATCACCAGATCCCACGATGCCGAAATCAAGTCCTCGAAGCGCTCGCGGTTGTAGTTGTTCAGCTGCTCCAGGCTCCAGCCTTTGCGGCCTTCGATAGGCTTGACCGAGTCCAGTGAGCAGATCACCTGGTCGTGCAGCCGCCAGAGGTTTTCCTCGTCGTTGCGCCACTGCCGGAAAGCGGCCAGTTCGGTCGGGTCGACGAACTGCAGCTTCTCCCCGAAGTGCAGGCGCATCTCGGCCTGCCACTGGCGCACCAGCCCCTTGGGCGCCACCACCAGCACCCGCTTGGCCATGCCGCGCAACTTCAGTTCGCGCAGGATCAGTCCGGCCTCAATGGTCTTGCCCAGGCCTACCTCGTCCGCCAACAGGTACCGAATGCGGTGCTGGCTCATCGCGCGGTTCAGCGCATAGAGCTGGTGCGGCAACGGGACCACGCTGGACTGGATAGGGGCCAGCAGCAGGTTGTCCTCCAGGGCATCCAGCAGCTTGGCCGCCGCTGCGGTGTGGAGGATGTGCTCGACCGTCGGCTGGATGCTGTCGAGCTGGGCCAGGTCCTGCGAGCGCGCGCGCACCACCGCGTCTTTGGTGGGCAGCCACACGCGGTAGGCGGTTTCCCCCCACATGTCCTGCCTGTCCACCACGCGGCAAGGCGCTGCGTGGCGCGCGTGCCAGCACCACGCGCCGACGGCGTGCCCATCTGCGGTTTGGCCGCTCTTCGCCATCAGGCCCCAGCCTCCGTTCGCGTGAGCGCCTGGTCGTACCAGAGCAGCAGTTTCTCGTCTTCTTGCAGCGCCTCTTCAGGGATCTTCTGGGCGATCGCGATGATGGCCTTGTAGTTCTTAGCCGACCATGCAGCCTTGAACCCGGCGCGAAGCACCTCCAGGCGGAATTCTTTCAGCTTGCGACCGGTAGCTGATTGGTACCCCTCGAACTCCTTCAGCAGCGCCTTGTCGCGCTTCTTCTCCAAGTCCTGTGCCTTGTTCGGATCTGGCACATACCACCGGTCCTTTGCCTTGGCCACGAGTTGTGGGCTGCTCTTGTCGAGGCTCCGAAGATCTTTGTGGTTAGTGGACAAATAGCTATGTATTTGGCTGGGAACCTCACCCACACCGTCGTACTGAATGAAATTTGCTTCCAGCAAGCTGGAAAGCTCTGGCTTGGCCTCGTGCTTCTTCCAGCCTGCACCAAGCTGACTGATGAACTCGGGGTGTACTTCTTGATAGGTGGATGGTCGGCGCTTCAGGAAATCGGTCAACCAGTCAATTGCACTACGCTCATCGGATACGAACATCTCCATCTGCGGCGCAACAGACACCTGCAATCGACGTTTGTCGTACTCCGCGACCTGGTCGCTAAGGAAAACCATTCCATCGCGCTCGACAAAGCGTTGCTGAAGGCCTGCCTGAAATTCATGCGTGGACATTGGTACCGGCGTGTTATGGCGCACAAACCAGGCAATCATTCGGTCGAAAATAATGCGCGGATCGCGTTCGGCAATAAATTCCAGTTCGCCGTTGCGGGATTTGACTGATGGAAGATATCCAAGGTGTGTGCGTACAAAGTCCCACGCCGAATCTTCGCTGTGTGGATTGCTTGTAAATCGCTCTTCAAGACCACCATTTGGCTTGTATGCGCTGATTATCAAGTCCTGCTTAACCGCAGTAGTGGTGGTTACGGCCTTAAAGCTGCCCTTCTTCTTGTCGATTGCGGAGACGTTGGCCACGACAAAACCAGCTTCTTGGAGCGCGGTTTGTATCGCATTCCAAACTGCAGCCTGCGTATTAGAAAACTCGACAGTCATCCACCTTCCTGGCTTGAGTACTCTGCAAGCCTCGGTAAAGCTGGCGGTCATTAGTTTTCGGTAGTCGTCTATTGTTTTTCCTTGATCTCTGCTTTCGACGGCTTCACTTAGATTGTTAGTGAACACGCCTAGCCAACTCTCCCACAGGAAGTTCAGCTCTGAGTACATAAGATTGCCGCCGAATGGCGGATCAATGAATATGTAATCCATCGAGTTTGAGGGCAGTGTTAGCTTGGTCGCGGAGCCAGTCGAGATGATGAAATCGTTACAATGCTCGCGAAGGACTTTTTCCAGGTCAGAGCGCAGGCTCCATTTGTCAATGACATTTAGCTCAAGAGAAATGGATGGTGCGTAGAGCGTGCCGTCGAGTGGCTTATCTACTTTTCCTCCCTTTCCGCTAAAAAAGTTCGATACGTTCAGTCTACAGAGGCGATTGACAAACTGATGGGTAGATGTAAAGCCGAACAAGAGCTGGCGGCCTAGGTCACCAACGCACTGCGCACGCAAAGCGGACAGGCATATCAAATTGCGATGCGTATAGAAGTGATGAGTATGGGTGACCCCGATGGGATCATTCCTTCGGGTCTCCGCCCCCTCGGCCATGCGAATCGACGGATATCTGTCACGAATGTCGATTGCCTCGACTTTTCGCAAAAGCGCAAGATCAACGTCGTCTGGACGTTTTTCGAACCTTTGACGACCGACGGTATAGTTAATCAGCACCGGCACTTGCTTGGCTTGCTTTATTTGCTCCTTCAGCGCCGGGTCGATTTTTGAAGACCAAAACCTTCCCATTTCCTTCTTTCTGAACCGCCCCGGGTTTCGCGGAGGCCCGTTGGGTTGAGTCAGGCTGCAATTGCG